>ERZ506925.5-NODE-5-length-286365-cov-13.9469_pt1 | contig 286365 bp, 267 predicted proteins | sample MGYA00513973_ERZ506925 | MGnify/ENA metagenome assembly ERZ506925
AGTGGGGCCTCCCGACTGCCCGATGATGCAGGCTCCTCTCAATTCACTCATGAATCGTACCTCCCTGACCGTAGTTTAGTTTGGTGAACCTAGCGGTTTTTGCGTAAATATCATAGCACGTCCTCTTGCAATTGGCAATGAAAACTGATAGAATCATGTGGCAAATAAACGAAGGAGATGAGCCCTCTATGCCACTGGTTACCACGAAGGAAATGTTCCGAAAGGCCTATGACGGCGGTTACGCCATCGGTGCGTTCAATGTAAACAATATGGAGATTGTTCAGGGCATCACGGAGGCGGCCAGAGAGGTTCGCGCCCCCATGATTCTCCAGGTGTCGAAGGGCGCCCGCGCCTATGCCAACCACACCTATTTAGTCAAGCTGGTGGAGGCGGCGGTCATTGAGTGCCCCGAGATCCCCATTGCCCTGCACCTGGATCACGGCCCGGATTTTGAAACCTGCAAGTCCTGTATTGACGGCGGCTTCACCTCCGTGATGATCGACGCCTCCTCCAAGCCCTTTGCCGAGAACATCGAGATCACCCGCAAGGTGGTCGAGTACGCCCACGACCACGGCGTGGTGGTGGAGGCCGAGCTGGGCGCGCTGGCCGGCATTGAGGACGACGTGCAGGTCTCCGCCGAGGAGTCCCACTACACCCATCCCGAAGAGGTGGAGGAGTTCGTCTCCAAGACCGGCTGCGACTCCCTGGCCATTGCTATCGGCACCAGCCATGGCGCCTACAAGTTCACCGCCGACCAGTGCACCCGCAACGAGAAGGGCGAATTGGTACCCCCGCCTCTGCGCTTCGACATTCTGGACGAGGTCTCCAAGCGCCTGCCTGGATTCCCCATCGTGCTCCATGGCTCCTCCTCTGTCCCCCAGGAGTACGTAAAGATGATCAATGAAAACGGCGGCAAGATGCCCGATGCCGTGGGTATTCCTGAGGAGCAGCTCCGCCAGGCTGCCCGTCTGGCCGTGTGCAAGATCAACATCGACTCTGATCTGCGCCTGGCCATGACCGGCACCATCCGCCAGTTCTTTGCCGAGCACCCCGACAAGTTCGACCCCCGCGAGTATCTGAAGCCCGCCCGGGCCAACATCAAGGAGATGGTCAAGCACAAGCTCATCCATGTGCTGGGCTGCGACGGCAAGGCGTAACATCTGCCCGGAAGCGGGGAGAGGTGAAATTCTCTCCCCGCTCTTTTCTTCTGGTTTAATCGCCCGGTTCCGCCGTAGGACAGGCTAAAAAAGCATTTGCGTGCGCGGTCAATTGCGCACGCAAATGCTTTTTTAAGGCAGAGGGCACCAAGCGACGCGTCCTCTTAAAAATAGTCGGAGATATAGGGTGCTTGCTGCTCAATGGCATCCTCCAGCATATCGATGGTGGCTTCGTCAGCGTTCAGGCGCCCTATCCTGGCCAGGTAGTCCGGGCGCTTATATCCCATCAGCATGGTGGTCATCGTCTGAATACTGATCTGGTCGGCGCACGGTTCCGCAATCCGCTCCGCCCGCCCCTGGCCGTTTTGGGAGATGCACAGCCGAAACGCGCCCTGGTTACACTCCAGAATCGGATCGGTCAGGGTAAAGCGCCACTCACGCTCCATGGAGTCCGCCTTAAAGGGGTAGTCCGCCACAAATGCCGTCCACTTGCTTTCTTAAGAAATATAGGGTTTTTTAACCACCTGCCCGTCCGACACCATGATCTCTCCGCCGGCCAGTACCGTGTGGATGTTCCAGTCCCGGTCCACCAGCAGCACATCCGCATCCGCTCCCACTGTCAGGCGGCCCTTGCGTGAGAGGCAGAGCCCATCGGCCACATTCTGCGTCAAAAGACGGATGGCCCGCTCGGGCGGGACTCGGTGCTCCCGCACCAGACAGCGGATGGTGGGGAGGAGGTTGTCCATCTTGCCCACCCCCATGCCTAGCATGGTACAGTGATCCTCCGACCATCGCGGCATGCTCCCTCCGGCGTCGGAGCTGATGGTGATGCGTTCCAGCGGCGCCTCCTCCATGGTGCGCAGCACAGGCAGGGCGCACTTTTCCGGGTCGGCATTGGCAGTAAAGTCCACCATCCCGCCCTTCCTGGCAAACGCCGCAGCCTCGTTCTGCCAACGGCTCATGTGGGTGGGACGGAAGTGCCAGATGGGCAGATCCGTGGCCTCCAGCAAGTCATAGACCAGGCCGAGTCCCCGTTTTCCGCTGCCCATATGGATGTGTACCACGCCGGGCTTTCCGGCGGTCAGGGCCCCTAGCCGCACCTGACAGGCCATATGGATGAACTGCTCAAGCGTGGGGTGGCCGCCCCGGTGGTCCGACAGCGCCACCTTGACGCCCAGAACCTCTGAGAGGTAGGTCACATCATCCTTCAGGGAGCCGGTGACGGTAGGGGAGGGGACGTCATACGCCCCTGTCAGGCAATAGGCCGTGAGCCCCTCCTCATTCAGCGCCTTGGTCTTGGCCAGCAGGGCCTTGGGGCTGCGGGTGGCGCTGTCGGTACCCAGCAGTCCCACCGCCGTGGTGACGCCCGCAGTGGTAAAATCCGTGAGGGACAGCTCTGGCACACGGCTGCGGAAGCCGCACTCTCCGCCGCCGCCGGTAAAGTGGACGTGCTGATCCACCAGGCCCGGAAAGGCCGTCAGGCCGCTTCCGTCCAGCACGGCCACGCCGGGCAGGTTGGGGGCCAGCCCCCGGCCGACGGCAGCGACCCGCCCGCCGCACAGAAAGAGGTCGCAGATCCCTTTGGGATCTGGATCGTACAGTTGTACTGATTTCAGCAATACCGTCTTGATTTCGTTTCCCATCCTATCGACACCCCATCTTAATAAGCATCCACGACGACCCAATCCTCCGGCGACAGGCCGGAGCGGATCTCAGTCACGCCATCCCCGGACAGTCCGGTCTCCACCGGCACCTCCACCGGCTCCCGCGCGCCGTCCCGCAGCACGCGGACCACACCGCCTGTCACCGCCTCAGAGGGAACACTCATGCAGTCCTCGCTCTGGGCCACCAGGATCTCCACCGTGACGTTCATCCCGGCCTTCAGCTCTTCGGTACGGGTCAGGCTGATCTCTACGCTGTAGTCCGTCACCCCGCCGGAGGACACGCCGGTGTCATCCATACGGCTTACAATCCCGTCGTAATCCCGCGCCTCATGGGTCTGGCCGTCCGCAAAGGTGATCCGCGCCTGTTGGCCAACCCCCACCTGATTGATATACAGCTCATCAATCTCCACAGAGACACACAGGGAATCCGGCTGGGCTAGGGTGGCCAGGGAGGTGGCCGCCGCCGCGTAGTCGCCGGTCTTGAACGGGCGCTCCAGCACCGTGCCGTCCACGGGCGCCGTCACGGTGTAGTCCGCCCGCTTGGCCTCCAGTTGGGCCAGGTTGACCTGCGCCGATTCTACCGAGAGAGAGGCGTTGGTTACGGCGTTGGTCAGGCTGGCGTTCTCCAAGGTCATCACCGTCTGACCGGCAGTGACGGCGGTTCCCGCCTGGATGGGCAGAGAGGCCACCTGGCCGGACTGGGTGGCGTAGATGGACTGCTCCGTGGCGTTGGCCACTGTTCCGGCCTCCATACAGGCGGCGCCGCCCACCGAGGCCAGAGCCGCCGTCCCGCTCAGCACCGCGCCCGGATTGCGGAAGGAAAACTCCACATAGACGCCCTCTCGGCCGCCGGAGAGTGCCGTAGACGTGTCGTACACCCGTTCTACCGTCCCAGTGACGGTACCTGCCTGTCCTGGAAAGGTGATCGCCGCGGTATTGCCCGGGGCCATAGCCGCCGCGTCCTCCGCCGCAAAGGGCACCGTCAGGGTGAGGTTGGCGCTGTCCACCAGTGATGCGATGGCGGTTCCCGTATTCACATAGTCTCCCACGTGGACATAGACCTCCGTCACCGTCCCCGAGGCATGGGCGGGAACGGTCAGATCCGTACAGGCGTCCACCGCCTGGGCATAGGATGCCTGCGCGCTGTTCAGGGACAGGCGGGCTTGGGTGATCTGATCCTCCAGAGCGCCGGAGTCCAGCACATAGAGCACCTGTCCGGCCGTAACCGTGTCCCCCTCCTCGATGGAACAGGAGAGGATCTTGGCGCTGACGGTAGGGATGACGGAATACTCCTCCCGATAGCTCACCGTCCCTGTGCCCTCCACAAGCTGCTGCACCAGAGTCCCGGTCTCCGGATGCACACATTGGTATTCATCCACGCCGCCGGAGCAGCCGCTCAGCAGAAGCAGCACACCGGTCAGCGCAGCCGCACCCTGTTTCAATCGTTTCATTCCATCCACCTCTTTGTTATTCCACGCTCTTGAGCGCGCCCAGCATGTCGATCTCCCGCATTTTACGCCCGATCACCACGTTGACTGCCAATGCGAACAGGAGCGTCACCGCACAGGACAGGGCCAGAGAGGCCGGCCTGGTAGCCTCCATCAGAGGCATGGTGGTGATGGAGGCCAGGATCATGCGGTTCAGGGAACCCCCCAACGGGATGCCCAGGAGAATCCCACACACGGCGAAAATGATGTTTTCGCTTAACTGAAGGGTCTTGATCTCCTTCTCATAAAAGCCCAGCACCATCAAAGTCGCCAGACTGCGGAGCTGCTCAAAGAAGCTCATGATACCGAGATTGTAAATGACGATGCAGGCCAGCCCGCCGCCGAACAGGATCAGGATATAGACTACCATGGACATGCTGCTCAGCCGCTCCACCGCGGCGGCTGTGGCGGCCTGACGGGTCTGCCATGCGTCCACGAAGTCATAGTCTCCCAGCCGGGCGGCCAGCGCCTCCGGCCCATCGCTGGTGAGGTAGGCGGCCGTGGGCGTGTAAGCCAGGCCCAGGCTCCGCCACAGGCTGCGGCTCAGGCAGACCCCGCTGACACAGCGGTTGACCTCCGCTACAGGCACGGAGTAATACCGGCTGTCCCCGGCAAACCGGAGCGTCACCCGGTCGCCGGCCCGCAGTCCCAGCTCATTCGCCAGGGGCTCCTCCAGTACCAGCCCGTTTTTCGGAAGGGTGAGCGCGCCCTCGGCATAGGGGTCATACCGCTTCAGCGAGACCTGATCCTCCGTCACTGTGAGCGCCGCCGTGGCCCGCTGCGAGTCCGTGTAGAGCCAGCAGGCGGTGCTCATCTCCAGCTCCGCCTCCGTTACACCCACGTCATTGGCGAGCCGCCGGTACTGCCCCTCAGTCACCGACGTGCTCAGATCCACCATGAGGTCGTAGCGGTTCTGCCGCTCGGCCAGCGCGTCCGAGTAGGCCTGAATGGAGTCCCGCAGAGCAAAGGCCAGAAAGACCAGCGCCATACAGAAGGCGATACCGAAGATACAGGTGGCCATACGCACTTTGTTGCGGAGGGTATTGCGGATGATGTACTTCTGATTAAAGCCCAGCCGATGCCAGACCGGGCCGAGCCGCTCCAGAGCCACGGGCTTCGTGCTCCTGGGCGGCTTGGGCCGCATACACTGGGCCGGGGTCTCCTTCAGCAGCGAGCGGGCCACCAGCCAGGCGCTCCCGATGCAGCACAGGGCGGTCAGCCCCAGAGCCCGCCCCCAGGCGGCAAAGTCGTGTACCACCGTATATGGCGGCAGATCACACCCGATGGCGATGGTGGAAACGATCAGGGCGGACACATACCGTCCCAGCCATGCGCCCACCGGGAATCCTACCACGACCACCAGGAGGGCATGGAGCAGATAATAGCACATGATTTTGGCGTCAGAGTACCCCAGCGCCTTGAAGGTTCCGATATCCGAGCGGGCGTTCTCGATCAGCCGGTTCATGGTGCTCACCATCATCAGCACCGCGCACAGGAAAAAGAGCACCGGGAAAATGTTGAGTATGGGCGCCAGATTGTCCCGCATCTCCAGCAGATAGTAGGCCTGGGTATTGTCCTCCAGTGACAGGATGTTCACGACCCGGTCCCCCAGGGCCGCGTCCACCGCCAGCCGGAGCCGCGCCGCAGAGAGGCTTCCGTCGGTGGTGATGCAGATCTGATTGTAGCGGTTTGCCCCCATCAGCTCCTGCAAAAGCGTCTCATTTCCATAGGCAAAGGCATAGTGGGTCAAATCCGGGGCCGGCGTTGTGGTATTCACATAGTAGAGGCACTCCGGGTCTTTGACCAGTCCGCTGATCCGTACCCGCAGGTACCGGCCGGTTCCCGTCAGTGTCAACTCGTACCAGTCCCCGGGATGGAGCCCCCGGGCCCCTGCCAGCGTATCGCTGAGCACGATCTCCCGGCTGCTCTCCGGCAGGCGGCCCTCCACCACATAGGGCGTGTTGATGGCGTAGTCCCCGGGGACGGCATAGAGCTGGAGCGTCACACCGCTGTCGTGGCGCTCCTCCGCGTCCAGAACTACCCGGGGCTGCACCCCGGTCACCCCTGCGATGCCCTCCAGCGTCCGGCAGTCCCCCTGGTCCAGATTGACGCCTGTGAGCCAGTAGTCCGCCACATTCTGCCCCTCCAGATAGGAGGCGGAGATGCGCTCTATATTGGTGAGGATGCCGCTGAGGGCGGTATAGACCATCACCGCGATCATGGTGATGATGCTGACCGAGATCAGGCGGGAGGCCGTGCGGCGCAGATCCCGCACAAAGTTTTTCCAGATCATCCTACCACTCCAGCTCCTGCACAGGCACCGGACTCGGATTCTCCTCAAAAGATTCGATTTTTCCGCTTTTCATCCGAATGAGCACGTCCGCCGTCGGCGCCAGCGCCCCGTTGTGGGTGACCACCACCACGGTCTTCCGGCTCTTTTTGCACAGATCGTACAGCAGGGCCAGAATAGCCTTTCCGGTTTGGTAGTCCAGCGCCCCAGTGGGTTCGTCGCAGAGCAGGACATCGGGATTCTTGGCCAGCGCACGGGCGATGGCGCCGCGCTGCTGCTCTCCGCCGGAGCACTGGGCTGGGAAGTTGTTCAGCCGGTCTCCCAGCCCTACCATGGCCAGCACCTGCCGGGAGTCCAGAGGATTCTTACAGATCTGGCTGGCCAGCTCCACGTTCTCCAGCACCGTCAGATTGGGCATCAGGTTGTAGAACTGAAAGACAAAGCCGATGCTCTCCCGGCGGTACTCCGTAAGCTGACGCTTGTTGAAGCCGGAGATCTCCCTGCCGTTGACCGTCACCCGGCCGGAGGTGGGGGAGTCCATGCCGCCCAAGATGTTGAGTACCGTAGATTTGCCCGCGCCGCTGGCCCCCAAAATGATGGTGTATTTCCCCTCCGGTATGGTAAAGCTGATGTCGTCTACCGCCCGAATGGTTGTCCTTCCCATGGTGTACTCCCGCACCACATGTTCCAATTGGACCCCTGCCATACGCGCCCACTCCATTATCGCTATAGTGAATTTGACGAAATTCTTCCGCTTCTCTTTATTTTTTTCTTCTATATTAGATCATAGCGCCAAGCGGCAAAAAACGCAAGCCCAGTGGCGACAGGAAAAGCCCCCGCACGAAAGCTGTGCGGGGGCTCTGATGGGTTTATTTGTCAAACGCCGGGTTGGTAAAGTAGATGTTTTTCTGGTCCATCTTCTCCTTGGCCAGACGCACCGCCTCGCCGAAGCGCTGGAAGTGAACGATCTCCCGCTCACGCAGGAAGCGGATGACGTTGTTGACATCCGGATCGTCGGACATGCGCAGGATGTTGTCGTAGGTAACCCGGGCCTTCTGCTCGGCGGCCATGTCCTCGGACAGGTCGCAGATCACATCGCCCTTGACCGCCATGGAAGCGGCGTTCCAGGGGAAGCCGGAGGCGGCGGTGGGGTAGACGCCGGTGGTGTGGTCGACGAAATAGGGCGCAAAGCCGCCCTCCCGCACCTGCTCATCGTTCAGATTGCGGGTCAGTTGATGGACGATGGCGCCGATCATCTCCAGATGCCCCAGCTCCTCGGTGCCGATATCGGTCAGCAGGCCCTTGAGCTCGGGGTAGGGCATGGAATAGCGCTGGCTCAAATAACGCAGGGAGGCGCCCAACTCGCCGTCCGGCCCGCCGTACTGACTGATGATGAAGGAGGCCAGCTTGGGGTTGCAGTTGGCGATCTTGACCGGATACTGCAGCTTCTTCTCGTAAATAAACATTTACTTCATGCCTCCTTCCTGATAGTTCCAGGGCCAGGGCTCACTCAGCCAGGCGGCCCATGTCTTCGCGTTGGCAGTGGCCATTTGAGTGACCGGCCCGTTCATGGCCTCGTATTTCTCCCGGGCCTCTTTTTCCATTGCGGCATACTGCTTATAGAGCTCAAAGGCCTCCGCGTCGCCCTGGTGGGTGTCCAGGTAGAGACCCAGCTCCACCAGAACAAACTCCAGGGCCTGGAGCTCCGCCAGCGCGCCGCCCATCACCTTTGCCGCGTCCGGCTTGACGCGGAAGGGGAGGTTCAGGCCGGGGAAAAGCGTACCGTTATTCAGCGCATCCTGCTGGGAGTAGCGCTTGGGATTGGTCTGCTGGAAGGGGACATACGGGACCGCCAGCGGGGCGCACTCAGGCATGGTACCGCAGGCGTCTCCGCAGGTATTCGGCATATTGTTGTCGGGATACAAACGCAGTTCCTCCTTATATAGATTGAAGAGGGAAGGGGGGAGGCGGCTCCCACCAGCCCCCTTCGTCACATTCTATGCAGGGAGAGAAAAAGGGAACCCGCCCACATCGGCCCGAACGCGGGCGATGGAGCGGGTTTTGAAATCAGGCGGCGGCCGACAGCCGGTTTTTCCGCCTTGCGCTGTATCTTATTTTAATTTTACCTTTGCCACCAGACGCCGCACCGGCCCAGGCTGTCCCAGCGCCACACGGGGGGCGTGGAGATCCTGGGGCCAGACGATGTAGAAGGTACCCGGCCGGATGGTGAGCGTGTCCCACTCGGCCGTATAAAACTGGATGTCGCCCTTCGGATCGTACTCGCTCAGTGCGTGGAGCTCTGCGTCGGGCAGGGCGTAGCCCGCCCCCTCCATGCCGGAGAGCAGGTATTGAATGTCCGCATAGTTCTGGTGGCACTCCAGCTTGCACGCCTCAGGCGGCAGCGTGTCCACCTCAAAGAGCGTTGCAAACACATTGTCCCCGTCGATGTCCACCCGCTGGCCGGGCGTCAATGCGCCAGCGTCCGCCGACGCCAGCCACTCCAATGCCGTCCGGAACCGTTCCCCCAGACCATAGTAGAGGGACGCATGCTCGATTTTGTCAACGACCATAGAAAGCACCTCCATTGTTTCCTGCCTTTATCCTATCGCGTCTGCACGCAAAAGGCAACAAAAATTTATGAGGTGTGTTATAATAAAAAATACCCTCTCATACCGTGTGTGAGAGGGGGCGTTTGATATGCAGAAAATCGGAAGCTGGGTCCTGCTGGCCGCGTTGGCCGTCGGTACGGTCTATTTTTTCTGGTTCTGGCCGGGCCGGGCTGCTTTGGCGGCCTTTTCTCCCGTCCGCAGCGGCGGGCAGACCCTGGTTCTGGATGCAGGTCACGGCGGGGAGGATGGAGGCGCGGTCTCGCTCTCCGGTGTGCCGGAGAGCGGAATCAATCTGGCCATTGTGCAGAAGCTGGATCAGCTTCTGGGATTGTACGGCGAGGCGCCGCTTCTGCTGCGCAGTGAGGATATCTCCCTCCATGATGACAGCGCGCAAACCCTCCGGGAGAAAAAAGTCTCCGACCTCCACAACCGTGTGGCCCGGATCGAGGAGACGGAGCATGCTGTCCTGCTCAGCGTACACCAGAATACCTTTCCGGACGGGAAGTACCACGGCGCTCAGGTGTTCTATTCCAACGGAGAGCTCAGTCAACCTCTGGCACAACTCACACAGGAGACACTGCGGGCCGCACTGGACCCGGGCAACACCCGTGAGGCAAAGCCCATCCCGGACAGCGTCTATCTGATGAACCACATCACCTGTCCGGCGATCCTGGTGGAATGCGGCTTCCTGTCCAATGCAGAGGAAGATCTGCTGCTGCAATCCGGCGCCTATCAGACCAAGCTGGCCTCCGCCTTGGCCGCCTCCTGGCTGCAATGGCTGGACGAGGAGGGGAGAGGGGAAGGCTTTTCACTACAAAAGGGAGGCGTCGCCTCAGAATGAAAGCAAAAACACTGTTTTATTGTACCGAGTGCGGAAATGAAACCCCAAAGTGGTCCGGCCAATGTCCCGCCTGCCGGGCATGGAATACCCTTGTGGAGCGGCCGGCAGAGCCGAAAAAAAGGAGTGCGGCCGCCGCCTCTGTCGCTGGGGGCGGCCTGCGGGGAACCGGCAACCGGCCCAGGCCCATGCGCGAGGTGGAAACCACCCACGAGCTCCGCTTTGAAACCGGGATGAATGAGCTGGACCGGGTGCTGGGCGGGGGAGCGGTGAAGGGCTCTCTGGTGCTGGTGGGGGGTGCCCCCGGCATCGGCAAGTCCACCCTGATGCTCCAGATCTGCGACAACCTGTGCCGTTTTGCCTCTGTGCTCTATGTCTCCGGGGAGGAGTCGGAGCGGCAGATCAAGCTGCGGGCGGAGCGGCTCCATGTCCGTGGAGAGGGAATGTACCTTCTGGCTGAGACCAACCTGGAGGATGTGCTGGAGTCGGTCAACGAGCTGAAGCCAGACGTGCTAATTGTGGACTCCATCCAGACCCTCTACAACGGGGATCTGACCACCGCTCCCGGCAGCGTGGGACAGGTAAAGGACTGTACTATGGCGCTGATGCAGTTGGCGAAGGGGCAGGGGATCACCGTCTTTGTCATCGGACACGTCAATAAGGAGGGGTCTATCGCAGGCCCCAAGGTGCTGGAGCACATGGTGGACTGCGTGCTCTATTTCGAAGGTGAGCAGCAGAACTCCTACCGCATTCTGCGCGCGGCAAAGAACCGTTTCGGCGCCACCAATGAGATCGGCGTCTTTGAGATGGAGGACTCCGGCCTGAGTGAAGTGCCCAATCCCTCGGAGATGCTGCTCTCGGGACGGCCTCAGGACACCCCCGGCACCTGCGTCACCTGCGTCATGGAGGGGGTGCGGCCCGTTTTGGCCGAGGTGCAGGCCCTGCTGGCGCCCACCAGCTTCAATGTGCCGCGCAGGACCGCCAACGGCTTCGACTTCAACCGGGCGAATCTGCTGTTGGCTGTTCTGGAAAAGCGGGGTGGACTGATGGTCAGTTCCTGTGACGCCTATATTAACGTCATCGGCGGCTTGTTTTTGGACGAGCCCGCCGCCGACCTGGCCATGATCGTCGCCCTGGCTTCCAGCTTCCGGGACAAGCCCGTGCCTGGAGATCTGGCCGCCATCGGCGAGGTTGGCCTGACCGGAGAGCTGCGCTCAGTCAATGCGTTGGGCCAGCGGCTGAGTGAGGTACGCCGTCTTGGGTTCACAAAGTGCCTGATCCCAGCCCGCACTGGCGGAAAGCTGGACGCCCCGGATGGCCTGCAACTCATTCCGGTCCGCAACATCCGTGAGGCGCTGGCCGCGCTTTTGTAGGCGTCGCTGTTGTACCGCAGTTCCGCCGTGGCACAAAATTGACGCAAGGAGATTCCGCACAGGGCACGCCGCAGGAGGATGCGCGCTCCAATGTGCAGTATCCGTCCTGTTGATAGACACACGCACTGGTGCAGGCTATCAGGCTCACCGGTATCACTCCAATCGAGAGGGGGTATATCTCCAACTCAACAAAATAAAAATTTTGTTGAGTTGGAGGGAGGATTTGAATACAAATGACTACCGTCTGACTGCTCCGCCGGTTCTGCGGGACTTTCTGGTGTATCATGAGACCATTCAGGGTCACTCCAGAAAAACGGTGGATGAATACTACCTGGATCTGCGCAACTTCTTCCGCTATGTGAAAATCGAAAAAGGCAAAGCACCACGTACCGCCGAGCTGGATGAAATTCCGATTGACGACGTGGATCTGGACCTGGCCAGGTCTGTCACGCTGAGCGATGTCTACTCCTACATGAATTACCTGAGCCGTGACCGGGCCAAGCACGCCAACAGCCCCTCCACCGGCTATGGTTTGGAGGCCACCGCCCGGGCCCGAAAAATCGCCGCCATCCGCTCGTTCTATAAGTATCTCACCAGCAAGGCAAAATTAATCAGCGAAAATCCCATGCAGGACCTGGATTCCCCCCGGCTGAAAAAATCGCTGCCCCGCTACCTCAGCCTGGATGAGAGCATCCAGCTTCTGGAGGCCGTGGACGAGCCCAATCAGGCGCGGGACTACTGCATTTTGACGCTGTTTCTCAACTGCGGGTTGCGAATTTCAGAGTTAGTCTCCCTTAACACGACAGATGTTCGAGAGGAACAGCTCCGTGTTCTGGGCAAGGGCAACAAGGAGCGCATGATCTTCCTCAACGAGGCCTGCCGCGCGGCGCTGGATGACTGGCTGGAGGAGCGCAGCCGTCAGGCTGCGGCCGACCCGAACGCCCTGTTCCTGACCCGCACCCATACCCGTATGACCAAGGATGCGGTGCACTATATGGTCAAACAGCGCCTCAAAAAAGCCGGGTTGGATGCCTCTCTCTATTCCAGCCATAAGCTGCGGCACACCGCGGCCACTCTTATGCTGCAGAACGGGGTGGATGTGCGCACGCTTCAGGAGGTGTTGGGACACGAAAACCTGAACACAACCCAGATCTATACTCATGTGGACAACGAAAATCTGCGCTCGGCGGCGAAGGCAAACCCGCTGGGACGAATGAAAAAGAAATCCATCCCCATTCCCCCTGGAAAATAGAAATAGGAGGCCGCTCTCTTTGAGAGCGGCCTCCTATTTCTATTCCTCACCTGTCCTCTTCCATGTCCCCTGTCCAAGCAGTAAAAGCATGGGTATCATCGAGTAGTGGTAGCGCCCCGCCACCTCGACCAGCATCTGTGCCAGGGTCAGCCCTAAGATATAGAGTGGTGCCAGCAATAGCAATCCTCTCTCTCTACTCCGCCACACCTGGACAGCACCCCCGGTTGCCAGGAGAAATGCCGCATAATAGAAGCCATTACAGAGCAGGGAGAAAAACTCCGTATGCCGCAGAACCGAGGCCGAATATCCCACGCAGGCATCGTCTGATCCCAGAAACGTGCGCAGTTTTTGCTTTAGGAGCTTTGAAAAGTCAATTTCTCCAGATAAAATTCGGGCCTCTGCATCGGTCAGAAGCTGTTCCTGTGTCCATTGAGCCGTTGCCCCAGGCTGGTCGCTGTATCCATACAGGCGGTCGCTGTCCTCCTGATTCCAGCGTCCTCCGGAGTTGGGATTGAAGCCAACCAATAGGCTGTACCCCGGCGTATGGGATGGCTCCTCCCCTATCCGTACCGAGAGCCGGGCATTCCAGACCGGCCCCAGAAGGACATATGCCCCCAGCACACCGGCCATGCAGAGCCCCCACCATCTTCTCCAGTTCCGGGCAGCCAGCCGGTTCAGGTTCAACAGAGAGAGCCACAGAAGGAGCGCGATCAGCAGTATGGCCGCAATGGGACGCACCCCGTTGACCCATCGCAGAAGAACGCCGCCCGCCGTGCCGGAGAGAACCCCCATCCAAAGCGGATACCCCTTTAGGGCGGCAAACCGCTCCGTCTCCGTCAAAAGGGACAGCACACCGAGAATAAGGGCAGTATAGAGAGGCTCCGATAGCACAAGGCTGTTATAGATGGTCTGAGATGGACATAGAGTCCAGAGCAGATAAACCAGCGTAGCGGCCGGCAAGTGGAACCAGCGCAGGCACAGATGATACAAAAAACTGCCGGAGCAGACCGTCAGCAGTACATTAAGCACCGGAGCAAGCATGGGCTGTGGCCCCGACAGGCGAATAAACCAGCTCAGAAAATCGGCATATCCGAAAATATGGGGAAACAGGGCCATATACTGCCCGCCGTATACCGTTGTGCGCTCCGAAAGCGCATTGGCATATCCCCAAAAGACCGAGTAATCCCCCGCCAGGGGAACCCGTACCCTCCAGATCCAAAATACTTTGATTGCGACGCAAAGTATGGTGAGAAGCAGCCAAAGCCGCAACGGCCCCAAATGTTCCAATCGTTTCGCGGCAGGTACACACAGGGCAGTATACAGAAAAAGCCCCAGCAGCGCCAGGGCAAATGCCTGGAGATACCGTTCCCCCTGAGATATGCCAACTGCCAGCGCCGAGACTGCCAGTATAAAAAAGGCCGTCAGCAACAGCCTCTGCATGAGGTGTGCGGTACAGTTCAAGCGCAGGTTTTGTCCCATTCCAATCACGGTCCTTTCTGCCTGCTTACGATTTTTCATAGCACTTTGAAATAGTACAGGTTTTTAAATAGCCTTTTTTATTGCGTTTTCCAGGGGATATGATAGAATAGAGGATGAAATTCCCCGGATTCCGGTTGTTCAAAAACCTGTACTTTTTCAAACAAGCCCGAAAAACTCCCCTGTCCACAATTGGACAGGGGAGCGGCTTTTACATGCTTGGAAGAACCTCTTCTCCGCGAATCTCCCGGTAGGCCCCCTGTATGTGCAGGAAGCGGATCTCCTGAAAATAATAAGTGCTCAGCGGCCGCCAGTCGGCATCATAGGAGTGGGCGGCAATCAGGGTGTTTTGCAAAGTGGCTGGACGCCCGATCTCCACCACCACCGGAGTATGTCCAAATACATCCTTATTGAAGCGGAACTGGACAAAGTCACCCGGCTCCAGCTCACTCAGCGTGGTAGAAATCCCAAAGGGTCCCGGGCTCGGCGTCTGACGGGTGATAAAGTCAAAAAAATACTCCACACCGGTCCAGGCCGGGGCCTTGTCGTTGGGATCCCGGTAAAACCAGCCGTAGACTGGGTTGAAGTTCATCACGCCCGTTCCGGCGTACAGGCACTGGGAGGCAAAATTGGTACAGTCGCCGCCGATCTCCTCGTAGTCATAGAAATCCGGATTTCGTCCGTAGGCCCACTGATGGGCATAGGCCACAGCGGCACGGCGGTCATAGGGTATCCGTTCCAGCATAGCGCTCTCCCCTTTCCACACATCCTATGCCGCAGAGCACAAAAAGGGCACCGGCTCTCCTTGAGAACCGGTGCCCCTTTTTATAATTGATCCGTATCGGGCCTGCTGCCGAGCATGGTAAGAAATTCCTCCTCGGTAAGCACCGGGATGCCCAGCTCCTGGGCCTTGCGCAGCTTGGAGCCCGCCGCCTCTCCGGCCACCACATAGGAGGTCTTCTTGGAAACAGATCCGGACACTTTGCCGCCCTGAGCCTCGATCATCGCTCCGGCCTCGTCCCGGGTAAATCGCTTCAGCGTACCTGTCAGCACAAAGATCTTCCCCGCCAGTTGGTCGCCCACCGGCTCCTCATGGCTCTCCAGATTCACCCCCGCCTCCCGCAGCGTGTCAATGAGGTGAATGCTCTGGGGGCTCTGGAACCACTGGAGCAGGCTCCGGGCCGTGATTCCGCCGATGTCGGGTACCGCGGTCAGCTCCTCTTCCGAGGCCGCCATCAGCGCATCCAGTGTGCCAAAGCGGGCGGCCAGCACCTTCCCCGCCTTCTGCCCCACCTGGCGGATGCCGAAGGCAAACAGCAGCCGGGACAGGTCATTGCCCTTGGACCGTTCAATGGCTGCAACGAGGTTTTCCGCGCTCTTTTTGCCCATGCGCTCTAACTGGGCCACCTCCTCCGCATTGAGGTGGTACAGATCGCCCGGCCCCTTGACCAGACCGGCGCCCACCAGATTCTCCACCACCGCGGGGCCCAAGCCCTCGATGTCCATGGCGTCCCGACTGGCGAAGTGGACCAAATGGCGCAGGCGCTGGGCAGGGCACTCTGCGCCGGTACAGCGGATGTGGGCCCCATCCTCGTCGCGGGCCACCGGCGCACCGCACACCGGGCACTGCTCCGGCAGGTGGTAGGGCTGCGTCCCCTCCGGGCGTTTCTCCTTCAGCACCTCCACAATCTCCGGAATGATCTCTCCCGCCTTCTGTACCAGCACAGTATCTCCGATGCGGATGTCCTTTTCCGCGATGAAATCCTGATTGTGAAGGGTGGCGCTTGTGACGGTGGTGCCGGCCAGACGCACCGGCTCCACTACGGCCTTCGGCGTCAGCACGCCGGTACGCCCCACCTGAACCACAATGTCCACCACCCGGGACGGCTTCTGCTCCGGCGGATATTTGTAGGCCGCCGCCCAGCGGGGAAATTTCGCCGTACTGCCCAGGGTTTCACGTTCTGCAAGGCTATTCACCTTTACAACCGCTCCGTCAATGTCAAAGGGGTAAGCCTCTCTGCCCTCCCCCATGGCCTGGATACGCTCCGCCGCCTCGGCGATCGTCTTGCAGGTGTCATGTGGAATTACTTTAAAGTGCTGTCCCCGCAGGTATTCCAGGGTTTCTGAATGGGTCTGAAAGGTCTTTCCCTCTGCCCACTGGATGTTAAAAACCCGGATATCCAGCCCTCGGGAGGCCGCGATTTTAGGGTCTAGCTGCCGCAGGGAGCCGGCCGCGGCATTCCTAGGATTGGCGAACAGGCTCTCCCCTCTCAGTTCCCGCTCCTCGTTGAGCCGTTCAAAGCTCTTTTTGGGCATAAACACCTCGCCCCGCACAATCAGGGCGGGCAGGGCCTCCGGCAGGCGCAGAGGGATGGAAGGGATGGTCCTCAGATTCTCTGTCACATCCTCTCCCACCTGGCCATCGCCGCGGGTGGCGCCGCGCACAAAGAGGCCGTTTTCATACTCCAGCGCCACAGATAGGCCGTCCACCTTGGGCTCCACGTCGTATTCAACGCCCTCCGGCAGAGCCTCCTGCATCCGCTGATCGAACTCCTCCAGCTCCTCCACGGAGAACACGTCCTGAAGGCTCTCCAGCGGTATCCGGTGGCGCACCTCCTGGAAGCCGTCGGCCACCTTGCCCCCCACCCGCTGAGTGGGAGAATCGGGGGTAACCAGCTCCGGGTGGGCCGCCTCCAGCTCCTCCAGGCGGCGGAGCTTGTGGTCAAAATCGTAGTCGGACATACTGGGGTTGTCCAGCACATAGTATTCATAATTCGCCTGCTCCAGCTCCCGGCGCAGGCTCTGTATCTCCTGTTTCTCGTCCATATCGGACCTCCACTTGGAATCGTCGGGTAAATTTGGGGGCTAAATGGGCGAAAATCAGGCACAAAAGCCCGCCCAAACATCCTCCCAAGGTATTAAGAATCAAATCATCGATGTCAGTGGCCCGCCCCACAAACAGCTGTAGGAACTCCACGCAGAAGGAAGTACAAAAGCCAGTCAGAAGTCCCAGCATACAGCGATTTCCCCGCCACAGTAGCGCTGGAAAAAAGCCCACCGGACAAAAGATAAGCAGATTGGCGATGGCCATGTATCCCGCCCAGCCGCCTTCCCGCAGATTTTGAAGGACCATAGGGGTCCACTGAATCTCCTGTATCGACTCAGAGAGCGGAGTCAGCGGAAAAAATACCTCATGCCCGGCCAGCGCTTCCTGCCAGTGGTACGCCGTCCAGAAATAAGCGGGAAAGACAGTCAGCGCGGCCAATCCGGCACAGAACATCACAAAGAACAGCAGTGCGGCCTCGCGGAGTCTCCCACTGGCCATGCCCTGCCGGGCTAAGCGTTTTTTCCGCCAGGGCCGCAGAAGAAAAGATACAAGGGCGGCCAGCAGCATGCAGGGCAGCATCTGGGCCACATAGTCCCAGGAGACCGCCAAGTACCACAGCAGTGTATCCATTTTGGCTCCCTCCTACTGGTATCGTCCCGATTCTACCACAGAGGGAATGCCAGTTTCGTTACAAATTCCTTACGGATTTCTTACAAACCTCCGGGCAGCTCCAGATAGGTATCTGGCACCTGCCCCACCAGCAGCGTCTCAGCCGCACACACTTGTGCCTCCACGACCGTGTCCACCGTGCCGCCGGGGATCAGCAGGGTACACTCTACCTGAACATTCAGCATGACCTGATGAAGGGTCTGGTTGATCCCGGATGAGGTAAATACATGTTCAAATGCAGCGGTCGGTGTGGCCGCAGTCAACACCCGTACCGGCAGTACCGGCCCCAAGTCCGACGCGGTGGCAAAGCCGGTCAGGTTTCCCAGAGGGATCCCCAGCTCCTGACTGTCAAGCTGTTCCACCTGCTCCAATATCCGGCCCAAGATCTCCGTGCGAAGTGCGTTCAACTGGGCTGTATTGGCGGCCAGCACTGTCACCTGCCCGGCGGTGTCCTTCTCCAACGTCACCAGATCGCCGTAGGATATGGCTTCGCTGGACAGAGTCTCATTGACTGCGTCGTTTATGATGCTGGTTACGGCATTTTTTACCTTGGCCTTTGCCAGCTCTGTAACTGTGGGCCGGAGTGCGGCGTCGATCAAAACAATGACCGCCACCGCCAGACCGATCCCGATCAGCACGGGGAGCAGAATCCCCCCTTTTGGCCGCGCAGCGGCGGGCCGCCGCCGGCGAGGCACCCTCAGCCAGGGGCGTATCGGTCTGCGCACGGGCCTCACCTCCCGGATCAGCCTATGCGCGGACCGGCTTGCCCTATTCGCCCCGCAGCAACTCTTCCACTGCCAGCAGGACCCCGGCCTTGCCGCTCTCATAGGTCAGGCCGCCCTGGAGATAGGCCGTATAGGGCTCACGCATGGGGGCGTCGCAGGACAGCTCGATGGACGCCCCCTGAATAAAGGCCCCGGCGGCCATGATCACCGGGCAGTCATAACCCGGCATGTCCCAGGGTTCCGGTGTCACGAAGGAGTCCACCGGAGCGCCGAACTGGATGCCTTTGCAGAATTTTTTGAGGGGCTCCGGCGCGCCAAAATGAATCATCTGAATGATGTCGTGGCGTACCGTATCGGAGGTGGGCTCCGTCCGGTAGCCCAGCAGCTCCATCATCCGGGCGGCAAACACCGCCGTCTTGACTGCCTGGGCTGTGGTATGGGGGGCAAGGAAAAGCCCTTGATAGAGGCTGCGGTTGGCCCCAAAGGTGGAGCCGCACTCCTTTCCGATACCGGGGGTGGTCAGCCGCATGGCGGCCCCCTCCACCAAATCCCGCCGTCCGGCAATATAGCCGCCGGTGGGAGCCAGTCCGCCGCCGGGGTTTTTGATCAGGGAACCCACCACCAGGTCGGCCCCGGCCTGGGTGGGCTCCAATGTCTCCACAAACTCGCCGTAGCAGTTGTCCACCAGAATGGCGGCCTCCGGGTTGTTGGCCCGTACCACCTGGCACAGAGCCCCGATCTCCGCCACAGAGAGAGAGGAACGGGTGGAATAGCCCTTGGAGCGTTGGATCAGCACCGCCTTGACGCGGGGGTCCCGCACCGCCCGGGCCAGCCCCTCCGGGTCCGGTGCATCGTCAAGCAAATCTACTTGCCGATATTCGATTCCGTAACTTTTCAGGGAACCGGGGCCCTTGTCCACCACGCCGATCACCCCCAGCATGGTGTCGTAGGGGGCACCCACGGCGGACACCAGAATGTCGCCGGGCTTCAGCGCGCCAAAGAGGGCGCAGGAGATGGCATGGGTGCCGTTAACAAACTGCACCCGTACCAGGGCATCCTCGGTGCCGAACAGCTCCGCGAAGATCTCATCCAGCTTGTCCCGGCCGAGATCGTCATAGCCGTAGCCGGTGGTCCCGGCAAAATAGGCCTCCGCCACCCGGTGCTTCTGAAAAGCGGCCAGGACCTTGCGGGTGTTCTCCTCCGCGATGGAATCAATGCGGTCGAATTGGTCCCGCAGCCCGGCCTGCGCCTGGGCTGCCAGGGCCATTACTTTTTCACTAATCTGTAAAGGCATTTCTTTTTACACATTCCGTTCTTTCTGTATTTGAGGACTCAGCAGGTCAGCTTCGCCTGGGCGAAGGCTGCCACCAGGGCTGCGCAGGCCTCCACGTCTCCCAGATCCGCCACCTCCAGCGGCGTGTGGACATAGCGGGTGGGAATGGAGATGCCGCCGGTATACACCCCGGCCCGGCTCTGGTGGATGGCCCCGGCGTCGGTGCCTCCAAAGCGCAGGATATCCTTCTGACAAGGGATGTTACCTGTCAGTGCAAGTTTCTCCAGCTTGGCCACCACAGAAGGGTGGCAGATCACCGAACTGTCCATCACCTTGATGGCGGCCCCCTTTCCGGCCACACTGCTGCACGCATGGGGGGCCGAAGGGATGTCGTCTGAGTCCGTCACGTCCACGGCAATGCCGTAGTCCGGCGCCACCCCGTAAGCGGCGGTGCGGGCTCCGCGGAGTCCCACCTCCTCCTGTACCGTAAAGACGAAGTACAGGTCATTTTCCGTGTTCTTCAGGCGCTCCATCGCCATCAGCAGCACCGCGCAGGCGATCCGGTCGTCCAGATAGGGAGAGAAGATGCGCCCTCCGGAGCAGAAGGCGTGGGTGTCATAGACCGCAATGTCCCCCACCTGTACCATGGCCTTTGCCTCCGCCTCGTTTCGGGCCCCAATGTCCAGGTACAGGTGCTCCAGCTTCATGTCCTTGGGCTCCACCTTGCCCTCCAGGGCCACCACGCCGCGGGTACCGTTGGCGAAGCGGACGGGGGTGCCCAGCACCTCGTGGGCGGAGAGCCCGCCCACCGGGCCGAAGCGGAGGAAGCCCTTCTCGTCAATATAGGTGACCATTAGACCGATGGAGTCCATATGGGCGGCAAACAGGACCTTGGGCCCACTCCCCTTTTTATGGCAGATCAGGTTGCCCAGGGCGTCTGTGGTACAGGAATCCACGTAGGGGGCAGCCAGGGTGCGGAGCACCCCGGCGACAGCCCCCTCACTTCCTGAGGGGCCGTGGCAGGCGTTCAGGGCCTGCAAAATCTCAATCAGTTCCATGTCGGTTCACTCCTTTTCTGCCAAATGTCCAACAAAGGCCCGGATCAGGGCCAGGGCCGCCTCCGCGTCCCGCAGGCAGGTCACGCCGGACGGGGTGCGGGGGTAGCGCACGGGGATGGACACCGCCGCCGTCCGTACCCCCTCTTTGGTCCGCTGGATGGCGGCCGTATCGGTGCGTCCGGCCACCGAGCGCATGGTCTGCCAGGGGATGCCGCCGGCCTCCGCCAGGAAGCGCAACGCCTCAAAGAGCCCCCGGTCTGCAATAGCGCCCTGATCCATATAGGGCAGCACCACACCGCCGCCCAAGCTGCATCCCTGCTTGTGGGCGGGCACTCCGGCCAGATCCGCAGCATCCGCGCCGTCCACCACCAGCGCCACCTCCGGGGTGACGGAGAAGGCCGCGCCGAAGGCCCCGCGGGCCCCCACCTCCTTCTGGGCGGTAAAGACAAAGGTACAGTCCATGGGCAGTTCATCCCGCAGGAGGGTGAGCAGCACGGCGCAGCCCAACCGGCTCCCCAGCGCCTTTCCCTGGAACAGGCCCGCCCCGAAGTCTCCGGCGTCACTGTCAAAGGCCGCCGTATCTCCCAGAGCGACCTGCGCCTCCGCCCCGGCCCGGTCCCTGGCTCCGATGTCGATATAGAACTCGTCCAGCTTGGGGACGGACTTCTCCTCCTCCCGGCTGACCAGATGGTAGGCCTTGAGTCCCACCACCCCCGGCACCCGCTTGGGCCCTACCAGCACTGGCTTGCCCAGGAGCACCCGGCGGTCGATGGCGCCCACAGTGTCGAATTTCAGATAGCCGTCGTCGGTGATCTGGCGGATCATGAGCCCAACCTCGTCCATGTGGGCGGTGAGGAGAAGCTTGCTGCCGGTATGTTTCCGGCCCTTTTTCCAGGCAATCAGGTTGCCCAGAGCGTCCACCCGCAGCCTGTCTGCGTGTGGCTCCACCTCCGCCAGGAGGAAGGCGCGCACCTCGTCCTCCCAGCTGGACACGGCGTTAAGCGCACACAGGCGCTCCAGCAGTTCTCTCATCGCCGTGCCGCCTCCTTTCCCAGTCCCTCCGTGAAGGCGGCCAGCAGGGCCGCCACCTGTTCCATGTCCGCCAGGGAGAGCACCTCAATGGGGGAATGCATATACTTCAGCGGCAGGGACAGCACCGAGGTGGCTACCCCCTCCCGGCTGATCTGCATCTCCCAGCCGTTGGTACCGGTGTGGCCGGACATGACCTCCAGTTGGTAGGGAATCTGCCTCTCCTTCGCCTTGGCGAGCATCCGGTCGGTCATCCAGCGGGTCATGTTGGGGCCTACGCCGATGGCGGGACCTCCGCCAATGGCGAAGGCCTTGTCCGCCGGGCCGTCGGGGGTTTTGCCGTGGGTCACGTCCACCGCCACGCAGAAGTCGGGCTGGACCGCCCAGGTGCCTACCGTGGCGCCCGCCCCGGAAACCTCCTCCCGTGTGGAGCCCAGGAGATAGAGGTCTACGTCCAGCTCCCTGTCCCGCAGCAGCTCCGCCGCCCGCAGCAGGGTGACGAAGCAGGAGCGGTCGTCCATGGACTTGCCGCACATCTGATCCTCTCCCAAGGCAAAGCAACCGCCCCGATAGACCATGGGCGTCCCCACCGGTACGGCCCGCTCCGCCTCCGTCTGGGACAGGCCCACGTCCACGAACAGCTCGGACAGGGGTATGCTCTTGTCCGCTTCCCCCCCAGCCGGACAGGTCACGATGCCCCGCCGAGGCGGGTCGGTCAGCACCACCAGCTCCCGGCCGGGCAGCATCCGGGGATCCACGCCGCCGATGCTGCGGAAGCGCAGGAAGCCGTCCTCCACGCCAGTGACCAGCAGGCCGATCTCATCCAGATGGGCGTCCAGCAGGAGCCGGGGCGCTCCCTCCTTCCCGCATCGGCGCACCCCCAGCACATTGCCCATGCGGTCCACGGACACCTCGTCCACCAGCGGCCGGAGCAGCTCCGCCGCTACCGCTGCCGCAGGGGCTTCAAAGCCGGAGGGCGCGGTGCAGGCGCACAGCCGCTCCAGGGCTTGTCTCATATCCAAATTGGGTTCACTCCTTTCCACGGATACCGAAGCAGGGCGCCGGAGGCCGTGTCCTCCGGCGTCCGCAGCCTTACTCCAGGCCGTAGATAATCCTCTTAAAAGCTGCGCCCCGCTCCATAAAATTCTTGAAGCGGTCGAAGGAGGCGCAAGCGGGCGACAGGAGCACCACGTCCCCCGGCTGGGCCAGCCCGCAGGCGGCCAGCACCGCCGCCTCAAAATCCTTGTATTCCACAATGGGCAAGGCCGCCGGATCGTAACCGGGTGCCCGCTCCACCGCCTGGCGCAGCTTGGGCGCGGTATCGCCGGTGAGCACCAATGCCTTGACGTGCTCCACCACTTCGGGGCCGAGCACATCAAAGGGAATGTGCTTGTCGTAACCGCCGGCAATCAGAACCACCTTTTGATGGAAGGAGCGCAGACCGGCGATGGTGCGGGAGGGGCTGGAGGCGATGGAGTCGTTGTAGTAGCGCACCCCGTTCCTCGTCCGCACCAGCTCAATGCGGTGCTCTACCCCCGCAAATTTGGCGGCGAAGTCCCGCACCACCTGGTCGGGCACCAGCCCGTCCAGAGCGCCGATGGCCGCCATGTAATTCTCGATGTTGTGCTCGCCGGGCAGGAGGATGTTTTCCAGGTAGAGCACCGGGCGCTCGTGCATGGCGTTGCGCACCCAGATGGCCCCGTCTCTGACGAAGACGCCCTGCTCCAGCTCCTCCCGGCGGCTGAACCGGGTCACGCGGCCGCGGGCACTGACCGCAAAGCCGCGGGTGATCTCGTTATCCTGGTTCAGCACCAGCAGGCCGTCCGCCCCCTGGTGGGTGAAGATGTTCTCCTTGGCGGCGATGTACTCCTCCATAGATTTGTGTACGTCCAGGTGGTTGGGGGCCAGATTGGTGACCACCGCGATATCCGGGCTCTGCTCCATGGTCATCAACTGAAACGAAGACAGCTCCAGCACGGCCACGTCCTCTGGCACCATCCCGTCCACGTCGGGCAGCAACGGTTTGCCGATGTTGCCTCCCACATAGACGCTCTGCCCCGCCGCTTTCAGCAGCTCGGCAATGATCGTGGTGGTGGTGGTCTTTCCGTCGCTGCCGGTCACCGCGATGGTTTTGCAGGGGCAGACCTGGAAAAAAACCTCCATCTCCGAGGTGATGGTACTCCCCCGTTCCCGGGCCGCCAGCAACTGGGGCACGTCCGGACGCAGGCCGGGGGTACGGAAGATCACATCGTGGTCCAGCCCGTCCAGATAGTCCGGGCCCAGGCGCAGCTCGGCCCCCAGGCTCTCCAACTCCTCCGCCTGGCCGCCGAAGTCCTCCCTCTGCCTCTTGTCGCAGGCGGTCACCTCAACGTCCGCCCGCAGCAGCATTTTGATGAGCGGTGTGTTGGACACGCCGATGCCCAGCACCGCCACCCGCTTGCCCCGCAGAGACGCCAAATACTCCTGTATGGTGGAACCCATGGCTCGTTCCTCCCTTTTTGTTTCGTCTATAACTAAGATATTATATCCGATTGAGGAGAAAATTTCAATCGAAAGGAGGGCGTTTCCTTGGGCGAGGTTGACTTGCCCTGGCCATTTTGATAAAATGTGGAAAAAAAGCCGGACTGGAGGGATTTTCTTGTCAAATGAGGCACGAAAAGACTTCAACGCCATGCTGAACGCCCGCAGGGACATGCCGAAGATACAGATAATTACCGATCCAAAGGCGATTGCAGCCTATGGAGGCGACCGCATGTACTTTGCCCCGCCCATCGATTACGACCGCGCGATGCGGAGAGTGCCCTTCGGGAAGCTCCTGACCGTCGGCGACATCCGGAGCTATCTTGCCCGGCGGAGCGGCGCCGACTTTACCGAACCCCTGACGGCCGGGCTTTTTGTGTCCATCGCCGCCTGGGCCAGCCATCAGCGCGCCGAAGACAAGATCCCTTACTGGCGGACGCTGAAAACCGGCGGAGAGCTGAATGAAAAGTATCCGGGGGGCACGGAGGCTCAGAAGGCGCTTCTGGAGGCTGAGGGACATACCGTGCTCTCCAGAGGGCGGAAGCACCTGCGGTATTATGTCCAGGACTATGAAAAGGCCCTGTTTTCGCTGGAGGAGTGAGATTCCCATTTGACAAGCGGCCCACAATACGGTACAATGTCCTTCGCAAGCAAGCTGGACAGCCGCGCGGGCGGGGCGAAAGGCCTGTCTGTGAGGAAAGTCCGGGCTCCGCAGGGCAAGGATAACGGGTAACACCCGCCGGGGGCGACCCTAGGAAAAGTGCAACAGAAATAGTCTGCCGGCCTCTGGCCGGTCAAGGTGGAAAGGTGAGGTAAGAGCTCACCCGACGGCGTGCCAAGCGTCCGTCGCTGTAAACTCTATCCGGAGCAACGCCGTGGAGGGACATATGGTCGGCCCGACCGTCCCGGGGAGGCGGCTGGAGCGTACTGGCAACGGTGCGTCGAGATAGATGGCTGTCTTAAAGGACAGAACCCGGCTTACAGGCTTACTTGCAGATACGGCCGCCCAGAGCACAGCGCTCCGGGCGGCCGTTTTTTTCGGACAGGCAGCACCTGAAACGCTTCTGGAACCTCTTGAAGTTGCATTGCGTCAGATGGCAGGTCGGATTTTCCTTGGTAAAGTTATGAATAAACAGGAGGTCTGGACAAAGCCAGACCTCCGTTTTGAATGTCTGAAGTTACTCCTGATCCCAATTGTGCCAGACGTTCTGTACGTCGTCGTTGTCCTCCAGCAGATCAATGAGCTTCTCCATGTTCTTGATGTCGTCCTCATTTTCCAGCTTGACATAGTTCTGAGGCACCATCTCCACGGCGGCCTGGACGAAGGTATAGCCCTTCTCCTCCAGGGCGGCCAGCACGGCGCCGAAGGCATCGGGGTCGGTGTAGACCTCAAAGGTCTCCTCCTCCACCTGCATATCGTCCGCGCCCGCATCCAGCGCGTCCATCATCACGGTGTCCTCGTCCAGATCCTCTTTCTCGATGAGGATGACGCCCTTGCGGTCAAAGGACCAGGACACGCAGCCCGTAGCCCCCAGGCCCTTGCCGTACTTGTCCAGCAGGTGGCGCACCTCGGGGGCGGTGCGGTTGCGGTTGTCGGTCAGCGCGTCCACGATCACGGCCACGCCGGAGGGGCCATAGCCCTCGTACACCACGTTCTCGTAGCTGTCGGCATTGCCGGAGCCAAGCGCCTTGTCAATGGTACGCTTGATATTGTCGTTGGGCATGTTGGCGGCCTTAGCCTTGGCAATGACGGTGGCCAGGCGGGAGTTGTTGTTGGGGTCGCCGCTGCCGCCGGTCTTGACCGCCACGATCATCTCACGGGCGATCTTGGTAAATATCTGAGAACGCTTGGCGTCCGCCGCGCCCTTGGTCTTTTGAATATTGTGCCACTTGGAATGTCCTGACATATTGATTCGTTCCCTTCCTGCAATCGAAAATCAGCGGAATTAGTCTATCACTATTTGCGCGTCTTTGCAAGCCCTTACAGGTATAAAAAGGCCTCCTTATGGCGGCTCGTAGAAAGAATCTCCACCTGTGGGAAGCCGGCGGCCAGCCATTTGGCCAAAACGGGGCACACCACCTGCTCGGTCGGATAGTGCCCCGCGTCAATCAGATTGACTCCCAGGGCTTTGGCGTCCAGGAAGCCATTATACTTCACGTCGGCGGTGACAAAGGTGTCGCACCCCAGGGCCAGGGCATCCCGCAGCAGGTCGGCGCAAGCGCCGCCCCCCACGGCCACCCGGCGCACCGGGCGGCGGGCGTCCACGTAGCGCACGCCGTTGGCCCCCAGCGCCTCCTTGACAAAGGCAGCAAAGGCGGGGGCATACATGGGGGCGCCGGTGGTACTGCCCACCCGGCCGATGCCGTAAGGACGCCCGGAGCCATCCACCCCGTCCTGATGGAGCTGCTCAATCTGCACCAGTCCCAGCTTTTGGGCCAGGGCGTCATTGACGCCCCCCGCCACTGCGTCCAGGTTGGTATGGGCGCAGATGGCGGCGATCCTGTGCTCCGCCAGCGCCAGCAGAACCCGTCCGTCCGGATCGCCGTCCGTCACGGATTTGGCCGGGCGGAAGATCACCGGATGGTGGGATACGATCAGCTCCGCCCCCAGCTCGGCGGCTTCCTCCGCCACCTCCTCCGTGATATCCAGGGAGACCAGAATCTTTGACACGGCCCGTTCTCCCCGGCCTACCAGAAAACCGGCGTTGTCAAACTCCATTTGCAGAGAAAACGGGGCCAGTCCGTCCAGATATTGATAAATCTCTCTCACCGTTGCCATGACAGCCACTCCTCCTTCATGTCCAATAGTCCCTGATGTACCTGTTCCAGCTCTGCCAGGCGGGAGGCATCCTCCGGACGTTTGGACCGCTTCAGCCCTGCTATCGCGCGCTCCGTTTGCCGCAGCAGCCGGTCTAGGTAAGCCAACCGCAGGGGGGAACCCTCTCCCCTGGTCTGTCGCCCCGCCCACAGCTCCGCCGGGGTCAGCTCCGCCATGGGGCCAGCGTACACCTCAAAGGTTGTGTAAAGGGTGTCCCCCTCCCGGCTCAGCAGCTCCCGTCGGATGGTATAGCCGTGGGCCTGAAGCCAGCGGCGCAGGAAGGGCTGGGCGCTCATGGGCTGGAGCAGAAGCAGGCATTCCCGCTCCCAGGTCCACGGGGCCGCGGCCAGAATGGCCGCGATGGTCTCGCCGCCCATCCCCGCGATGGCAATGGTATTAACCTCATCCGGCTGTATCCCGGACAGCCCGTCGCACAAGCGGAAGTCCATCCGGCCGGTCAGGCCGTATTTCTCCGCCGTGCCCCTGGCCCGCTCCAGCGGCCCCGGCCGCAGATCCGAGGCCACTGCCCCGGTAATCCTCCCCTGCTGCAGCAGCCAGACCGGCAGATACGCGTGGTCGGTTCCTACATCGGCAAACCGCGCCCCCCGGGGCACCAGCTCGGCCACCGACCGCAGACGGGGCGTGAGTTCAACGGTTCTCATCGGTATCACCTCATGATAAAAAAGGAGCGGCCGGAGGGCCGCCCCTTTTTGGTTCCGGAGTCTTTTACTGCGCGGCGGCCACACTGGCATTGATCTTGGCCAGCAGCTCCTCCACCTCGACGCCGTGCACCATGCAGGCCTGCTCCACAGTCTCACCGCGGGAGGAGGGGCAGCCCAGGCAATGCATGCCGATGGACAGGAAGATGGGCGCGGTCTCAGGCGCAATATCCAGGATGTCGCCGATAATCGTATCTTTTGTAATCTGAGCCATAGGTGTAATACCTCCAAAATTCTAGGATATTAGTAGTATATCCTATTTTTCTGATTTTTTCAAGACACAGTTTTCTTTTCCCTAACATCAGCGGACAAAAAAAGGACGCCCCTGTGGGCGTCCTTTTCAAGTTGGCTGTTAGCCCTGCTCGCGCATACGGGCGAAGCAGTCGCTGCAGTACACGGGACGGTCGGACTTGGGCTCGAAGGGCACCTTGGCCTCGCCGCCGCAGGCAGCGCAGGTAGCGGTGAAATACTCGCGGGGGCCACGGGAAGCGGCCTTGCGGGCATCACGGCAGGCCTTGCAGCGCTGGGGCTCGTTCTGGAAGCCGCGCTCGGCGTAGAACTCCTGCTCACCGGCGGTGAACACGAACTCCTGGCCACATTCCTTACATACCAGAGTCTTGTCTTCGTACATGATTTTACCCTCTCTTTGCTTTGTTGCCCAGGTCCGGATGATCCGATTGTGCTGGGTCAGTAATATTGCGTTCAGCTTACGCTGACATCGCCAGATGAAGATTGCTGTGCCAACTTGCGCCGAATGCGCTGGACAGCGTTGTCCACCGATTTCGGGGACTTGTTTACCTCGGCTGCGATTTCAGAATAGGACAGACCGTTCAGATACAACCGAAGTACGCTTGCTTCGAAACCGGACAATTGGCCCATCAGTGTTTCCATCCGCTCCCGGAAGGACTCCCGGCTGAGGAATATCTCCTCCGGGTCTTCCACCTGCCGGCCTGGCGCATGGTAGGCAAACCGATCTCCGTTCCCGCTAAAAAGAGGGGTTTCGAACGAGACTGAGTTGTTCAGCGGTGTGTGCTTATCTCTCGCTGCTGCTTTTATCACAGAGAACAGGCGGTTCTTGATACAGACCTCCGCATAAGTGCGAAATACAGCCGCTTTGGAGGAGTCATACTCTCGGATCGCGGCTAACAGGCCGACCATACCCTCCTGAATCAGATCCTCACTGTCGCCGCCCGCCAGAAAATAGGGGCGTGCGCACATCCGCACCAAGCGGTTATAGCGCATGACCAGACGCTCTTCCGCCACACGGTCGCCGGAGGCGGCCAAACGGCACAGCGTTTCGTCCGTGAGTTCCTGGGAAGGAATATGATCTGGTTTCATACCGGTTCTCCTTATACATTATACGCGGATAATTCTGGATTTGTCAAGCTTTTGCGCAAAAATTTCCCGTTAAGATCCATGATTTTTTATTACATTTGCCAAAAGCTCCGCCGTCTCCCGCGCTACAGGCTCGGTCTGAGCCTCCACCATCACGCGAATGAGAGCCTCGGTCCCGGAGGGGCGCACCAGAACACGACCATTTCCGGCCAGCTTTTCCTCTTGCTCCGCCACGGCGCTCTGAAGCGCAGGGGCCGACAGGACGGCCTCCTTCTTTGCCTTATCGGCCACCGGCACATTGATGAGCACCTGGGGATAGCGTTTGCACTCCCCTACCAGCTCGGAGGCTTTCTTGCCGGAGCGGCAGAGCAGATCCAGGAATTGCAGCGCGGTGAGCTGGCCGTCTCCGGTGGTGGCGTAGCGCCGGAAAATCGTGTGCCCCGACTGCTCGCCCCCAATGACATAGCCGCACTCCTCCATCTTCTCCAGCACGTTGCGGTCGCCCACACTGGTGCAGAACAGCCCAATGCCGTGCTCCTTGCAGAAACGGTGCAGGCCCAGATTGCTCATAACGGTGCCCACAATGGCTCCGCCGGCCAGTTCCCCCGCCTCTTTCAGCGCCAGCCCACAGGCGGCGATCACCTGGTCGCCGTCGATCTCCTCTCCCGTCTCGTCCACCATCAGGCAGCGGTCCGCGTCGCCGTCAAAGGCGATGCCCAGATCATACCCGCCCGCCTTCACCATGGCTTTCAACTGGTCCAGGTGGGTGGAGCCGCAGCCGTTATTGATGTTGACGCCGTCGGGATCGGCGTGAATCACGTCGGTGTGCAGGTCGGGGAACCGGTCAAACAGCCGGGCCGCAGTGGCAGAGGCCGCGCCGTTGGCACAGTCCACCAGAATATGCAGCCCCGCCAGCTCGGAGCCGATGGTGGACACCAAGTGGTCGATATAATCCTGGGACTCCTTCTCATCGGCGTAAATCACCCGGCCGATCTCCCCGCCGGTCTTGAGGGGCACGGCGATATCGTTCAGCAAAATTTCCTCAATCTTCCCCTCCAGCTCGTCGGAGAGCTTGAAGCCCTGGCCGTTGAAAATTTTGATTCCGTTGTGCTCAAAGGGGTTGTGGGAGGCGGAAATCACGATGCCCGCATCCGCCTTGGTGTCCACGGTGATCCACGCCACGGCGGGCGTGGGGATCACGCCCAGGTGGAGCACATCCGCCCCCGCGGAGCACAGCCCCGCAATCAGCGCCCCCTCCAGCAGATCCGAGGAGATGCGGGTATCCTTTCCGATGGTGAATCGAGGCTGTCCGCCTCCCTTCTCCCGGGTCATCACCTGCGCGGCGGCCATGCCCACCCGGAAGGCCAGCATGGCGTCCAGTCCGTCGTTGACGACACCGCGGATGCCGTCGGTTCCAAATAATTTACCCATATTCGATAGCCACCTCATTCTTATCAGTTCAGTCGATCGTCATTCGCTTGGTCATGCTCCCCCTCCAGCGGCGTTTTCTTCCGCCGCACCGCCTGTTTCACCGGCCTGGAGAACAGGGCGGACAACAGCCCCACCACCAAAACGGCGAGGAGGTTAGCCTCCACCGGCTCCATAAGCATATCGGCCACCCAAAAGGCAAAGACGGTGCACAGGGCGTCCAGCGGGATGTAGAGGAGATTGGCCAGACGGGGACTGGCCCAGCCGAGCTTGACCAGCGCCTTGGTCAGGCCAGCGGTGAACAGCTCCAGGGGCAGGCCGAGCACCGCCTCCACCAGAACATAGAGCACCAGCCAGCCGAAGGAGTCGCAGCGGACGCCCAGCAGATGCAGCAGCCCGGCGTCCACCAGCACAATTACCGCCATAACGCCCAGAACGAGCGCCGCGATTACACCGCCGCCCAGGATGGGAACCAGGGGGTTCTTTTTCACCCAGCTCCCCCCTACAGCGAGAGCTGCTCCAGTCCGCAGGCCCCGCCGGGCACGGTCAGGCCCAAGTGCTCGTAGGCCCGACGGGTGACACAGCGCCCGCGGGGGGTGCGGGTGAGAAAACCCATCTGCATCAGATAGGGCTCATAGACGTCCTCGAGGGTAATTGCCTCCTCGTTGATGGTCGCCGCCAGGGTCTCCAGGCCCACCGGGCCGCCGCCGTAGTGCTCAATGATGCTGGCGAGCATCCGCCGGTCGACGGCGTCCAGCCCCAGGTGGTCCACCTCCAGTGCAGTGAGCGCCTGGTCTGCCACCGGACGGGTAATCACCCCCCCAGCCTTCACCTGGGCAAAGTCCCGCACCCGGCGCAGCATCCGGTTGGCGATGCGGGGTGTGCCGCGGCTGCGGCGGGCGATCTCCATTGCGCCGTCCGACTCTATGGGAACATCCAGCAGGCCGGCCGACCGGGTGACAATCTGCGCCAGCTCCTCCGGTGTGTAGAGCTCCAGGCGCAGGGTTACGCCGAAGCGGTCCCGCAGGGGTGCGGAGAGCTGCCCTGCCCGGGTGGTAGCGCCGATCAGGGTGAAGCGGGGCAGATCCAGCCGGATGGAGTTGGCCGAGGGCCCCTTGCCGATGATGATGTCGATGGCGAAGTCCTCCATGGCCGGGTATAAAATCTCCTCCACCGAGCGGTTGAGCCGGTGAATCTCGTCTACAAAGAGGATGTCGTTCTCCGCCAGATTGGTGAGCAGCGCGGCCAGATCGCCGGGCTTCTCGATCGCCGGTCCGGAGGTGATGCGGATATTGACCCCCATCTCGTTGGCAATGATGCCGCTGAGGGTGGTCTTGCCCAGGCCGGGCGGGCCGTGGAGCAGAACGTGATCCAAGGGCTCGCCCCGCATTTTGGCGGCCTGGATAAAGACCTCCAGATTGCCCTTGGCCTTCTCCTGCCCGATATACTCCCGCAGGGTCTTGGGACGCAGGGAACCCTCGTTCTCGTCATCCCGCGTCAGCGATGTGGTGACGAGCGGCTCCTGGGTCTCAAACCCGGTATCGGAAAAGTCAATGCTCAAGTATGTTCACTTCCTCATTCTGACGTAGATGCGTGCAATAAAAATGAACCGCTCCCCAAGCGCATTTTTAGCCCGACGTTAATTCTTGACCATCCTTTTCAGCGCCTGCTTGATGATCTCCTCCAGGGCAAGGCCGTCCACGTCAATGCCCTTGAGAGCTGCGGCAATCTCGCTCTGGCTGTAGCCCAGCACTGCCAGGGCGGCAGCGGCCTCGCTGGACTTGTTCTCCGGGATTACCGTGACGCCGGTGCCGCCATAGCTCTCGCCTCCAGGGGCGATCTGTCCCTTGGCCAGCTTGTCTTTCAGCTCCAGGATGATGCGCTGGGCGATTTTTTTCCCGATGCCCTGGGCCACCGTCAGGGCCTTTTCGTCCCCGGTGATGATGCTCATGGCCAGGGACTCGGGTGTGGCCGCAGACAGGATGGAGAGCGCAGCCTTGGGCCCAACACCGGATACCGAGGTAAGCAGCTGGAAGCAGTTGAGCTCATTCTCCGTGGAAAAGCCGAACAGCTCCATGGCGTCCTCACGGACATTCAGGTGGGTATAGAGCTTGGCCGGCTTCCCCTTTTGCAGATGGGACAGGGTGTTGTTGGTGGTACGGCAGGCATAGCCCACCCCGCCGCAGTCGATGACCGCCAGAAAGGGGGCCATGTGAGCCACCACGCCGTTCAGATAATAAAACATTGTTTTTGCTTCTCCTAACGCACTTGTTTCCGCACCTCATAGCGCCCGCTGCCCGGGCGGGCCGCGTCGGGGCTCTGAAGGCGGGAGGTAAACGAACGGGCATGGCACAGAGCGATGGCCACCGCGTCGGCGGCGTCGTCCGGCTTGGGCACGGCGCTCAAATTCAGCAGACGGCGGGTCATATCCATGACCTGCCGCTTCTCCGCCTTTCCGTAGCCCACCACCGCCTGCTTGACCTGGCTGGGGGTATACTCAAAGATGGGCACCCCCCGGCGCTCCGCCGCCAGCAGGAGAACTCCCCTGGCCTGGGCCACGCCGATGCCCGTAGTAATATTGTTGTTGAAAAACAGCTCCTCCACTGCCATGGCCTGGGGCTGGAATTGGGCCAGCAGCAGATCCATATCGTCGGCGATCTGCCGCAGACGTGCGGGCAGGGGCTCCCCTGCCGGTGTGGTAATTGCGCCGCACTGCACTAGGCGCTGACGGCCACGATCAGCCTCCACCAGCCCGAAGCCCACGATGGCAAAGCCGGGGTCTATGCCTAAAATCAGCATGGTATCCGTTCCCCTCCTGAGTCCATACGAAGTTTATTTTACCACGGCGGGCACGGCGGCGCAAGCCGAAAAACGGGCCGCGGCGCAGCGCGCCGCGGCCCGTCAGTCAGGCTCTCGGGTGGGCTTTGTTGTAGACATCCTTCAGCTTCTGGTTGACCAGCTGGGCATAGATCTGGGTGGACGAAATGTCCGCGTGTCCCAGCATCTCCTGGATGGAGTGGAGATCCGCGCCGTTTTCCAGCAGATGGGCGGCAAAGGAGTGGCGCAGGGTGTGCGGGGTGATTTCTGTCTGAATTCCGGCCTTCTCCTGATAGTGCTTGATGATCTTCCAAAAGCCCTGGCGGCTCATGCGCTCCCCGCTCATATTCACGAACAGGGCGCGTTCCTGCGGGTGCTCCAGCATCTGGGGCCGCACGTGCTCTATGTAGTCCTGAAGCGCCCGGACAGCCGCCGGGTAGAGGGGGATCATCCGCTCCTTTCCCCGGCCGGAACAGCGGATAAAGCCGGCGGACAGGTTGACATTTTCCAGATCCAGACCAATCAGTTCAGAGACACGGATACCCGTGGCATAAAGCAGCTCCAGCATGGCCCGATCGCGGCAGCCCTTGGCATCCGAGGCATCCGGCTGCTCCAGAAAGAGTTCCACCTCCTTGGAGGTAAGGATGTGGGGCAGCTTCCGCTCTACCTTCGCCGGGGCCAGCCCCCTGGCCGGATTGACGGACACCCTGCCCTCCGCGATCAGATAGCTGTAGAAAGACTTCAGAGAGGCCAGCGACCGGGTTACCGTGGCCGCCGACTTACCCTTGGCCGACAAAAATCTCGTATAAGACTCCACATCCTTCTGTGCGGCCTGCTCCGGCGGAACCCCCTCCCCTTCCAGCCAGTGGAGATACTGGGTCACATCCCGCAGATAGGAGCTCAACGTGTTGGCGGAGGCCCGCTTTTCCTCTGTCAAATAGTGCGCATAACCTGATTGATAATCCATCCGTCCAACACCTTCTCGCAGTATCTCTATAGGCTCAGGAACGTCCCCGCCAGGCTGGATACCAGGCCGGGCACTACAAAGCAGTCCAGCAGCAGACTCACACACAGCGCGACGGCACAGGCGCCGCAGCGGAAAAAATAGAGTTTCCCATAGGGCGGAGGGGTTTTCCCATCCCCCCAGACCCGTCCGGCCAGCACCCGGGCGGCCAGGAGGCCCTGCACCCCAAGCACAAACAGCACCGGCACCGAAAGCGCACCGCTCACCCCAAAGACCAAGAGGGCCAGCAGACAGCCCGCGCCGCCGAACAGGCGCACAAATGAGGCAATCGAAAAGGCCAGCAGGAATCCCCGCACCGCAAACAGCAGGGGCAGCCCCAGAAGTCCCAGCGCGGTGAAGCCCAGCAGCAGCGCCAGCAGCGGCCAGCGCACGGTGTCCCACACCAGTGAGGCCAGCGCAGGCGCTGTAATCTCCCCCGCCTGAGCGGCGCGAAGAAATCCCTCCACGTAGGCGGCCAGGCTCTCCTGACCCCCGCCTCCGATATGGGATGCCAGCAGGCATCCTACCAGCCCGCCCAACAAAAAGCAGGCCGCAGTTACCGCCAGCACCGGAATAAGCCCATCCCCTGAAATTCTCCACGCTTCCGCCGCCCTGCGCATCGCCCTCACCTCCCATGGGAGCATATGCGGACAGGGCCTCGATTAGACGCGTGCCAACGGTTTACATGCTAACTATAGCTTACCAGGCCGTCTTGTGCAAGGACGGAAAAGAAAAAACTTCATTTTTGTATATTATGCCAAGTTGTTATGTTTACTTAATTATGTAAACTGTGTATACAAAAAGAGGAGCGCCACACTTTGTGGCGCTCCTCTTTACTAAAATTATAGTCACTGTTTTTGCCGACATCCGGCTCAATTCATCACTTTTTGTCTGTTTGTAGCGGAGATTACGATTTGTATAATTACGATCTGTATATGTCACTCCGCCATTCCGGCCGCGATCGCCCGCAGAGCGATGGCACACTCCAGCCGCTTTCGCTCCAACTCACAGCCCACACGGTGGGGCTTTTTTATGTCGCCATTGACAAGCAGGTTGGACGCGCTACACCCACCCGAGCAGTAGAACCGTGCCCAGCAATCCCTGCACTCCTCGCGGGTGTAGATGTTCAGTCCGGCAAAGCGGCCCGACAGCTCCTGATCGAAGGTGCCATCATAAAGGCTGCCCAGCTTGTAGTCCTCGTTGCCTACAAACTGGTGGCAGGGGTAAATGTCCCCCTCCGGGGTGATAGCCACATACTCGCAGCCCGCCCCGCAGCCCCGCAGGCGCTTGATCACGCAGGGGCCTTGGGCCAGATCCACATTGAAGTGGAAGAAGTTGGTTTCCGGGTGGTCCCTGAGATACTCCGCCAGGCGCTCGTACTCCGCCTTCAGGGCGGGCAGATCTGCCTCCTGGAGGGCATAGGGATCCTCCTCCTTCCCAACCACCGGCTCCACCGAGATATTCCGTCCGATGGATGCCAACGCCTTCACGTCCTCGGCAAAGTCCTGATGGAATCGTGTAAAGGTGCCCCGGAGGTAGTAGTCCTTCGTCCCACGGCCCTCAATGAGCTTCTGGAACTTGGGCACAATCACGTCATAGCTGCCCTTGCCGTTGACCGTGGGCCGGAGGTCATCGTTGACCTCCTTTCGCCCGTCGATGGAGAGAACTGCGTTGGACATCTCACGGTTGATGTACTCGATGTTCTCATCATCGAGGAGCACACCATTAGTTGTAATTGTAAAGCGGAAGCACTTGTTGTGCTCCTCCTCAATGGAACGGGCGTACTCCACCGTCTTCTTTACGGTATCCATGGCCATCAGCGGCTCGCCGCCGAAGAAGTCCACCTCGATGTTACGGCGGTGGCCCGACTTGGCGATGACGAAGTCGATGGCCCGTTTGGCGGTCTCGAAGTCCATGGTCATGCGGTGGCCGGTGCCGAAATCGCCGGTGGAGGCAAAGCAATACTTACACCGCAGGTTGCAGTCGTGGGAGACATGGAGGCACAGGGCCTTCACCAGGGCCTGCTGCTGCATGGAGGCAGCCTTCTCCCGGTCAATGTAGTCGTCCTCCTCAAAAAGCAGCCCCTCGGCCGCCAGACCGCGCAGCTCCTGCCAGGCCTCCTCCAGGGCGGCTGGGTCGTACTGGGGCAGCCTGGCGCAAAGCTCCGCCGGGCAGTGCTCTCCCATGGGGGGCTGCACCTGCTCCAGAAGGTGGTAGGTGAGCTCGTCCAGCACGTGGACGGCGCCGCTGTTGACATCCACGGCGATATTCACGCCAAGGCATTGAAAGGTATGTACCATATTTGTTCGTTCCTCACTTTATTACGGCATACAAAAAGGGTGGGATGCCCCACCCTTTTCGAGCCAAGTTCGTTTTTACTGGTTCTCGCACTTCTGGTTGGCAACGGTGCAAGAGGTCTTACAGGCGGACTGGCAGGAGGTCTGGCACTCGCCGCAACCGCCGTGGGCGGCGCTCTTCTTCAGAGTCGCGCCGTTGAGCGTCTTCACATGCTTCATTCTGGTTTCCCTCCCATAACGATGGTTTGGAGCGATTATAACACATTCTCCGCCCGATTTCAATTATTTTCTGCGTTTTTTCCGGGCAGGCTTCTTCTTACCCCCGCCGCCCAGGATTCCGGCGGCAGCTCCGCCGCACAGGGAGCCGCACAGCAGGCCGATGCCCCCCGCCTCCAGAGAGACCGTTTCGAAGCAGAGCGCCCCGATGGTAAGCAGCAGCAGGAAGAGCACTCCGCCGGTGGTAAGGCCAACGATCAGCGCCCGGCTCCCACAGCGCCGCACTGCCAGCAGGCCGCCCGCAAAGGCCCCCAGCACACATCCCACGATGGTGAGCTGATACATCAGCTCCTCCCCTGCCAGTCCGCCGGAAATGGCCGCCGACGCCACCAGCAGAAAGACAAAGCAAACCGCCAGCGCGGCCACGCCCCCCAGCACCAGCCCCATTCCGCAGCGGATCAGCTTTGCGCTCTGCTCCTCCTCCTTTTTTTTCATAAAAACACCCTCCCTTGGCATGGATTCCTACTGAAACCTATGCAGGGAGGGCGTTCACTATTACTTCTTGTCCTTGGAATCCTTGGTGTCCGCAGGAGCGTTCTCCGTGGACTGGGTGCCCTTGGTGGAGATGGCCCACTTGGTGAACTCCATACGCACACGGTCGGCGCTGGTCTCGATGATGATGGTATCCTCCTTCACCTGGCAGATGGTGCCTACCACGCCGCCGATGGTGGTGATCTCATCGCCCACCGCCAGCTCAGAGCGCATCTTGGCCGCCGCCTTTTTCTTCTTGTTCTCCGGCCGGATGAGCAGGAAATAGAAGACCGCGATCAGGATCACGAACGGCAGAAGCATGCTCAATAAGCTTGCACTACCATTCGTCCCTGAATTTGTCAGCAGAACGCCAGCAGTCTGTGTCAGCAAAATAATCCCCTCCGATTCATACTTTGACGTTAAAACGTCACCAATAGGACATTATAAAGCGAAAAGCAGATTTTGACAAGCCCTTTTCGCCTCATTCACAGAAACTTCACAGCCGCCCGGCCAATTTCTCGGAATACTCCGCCCGGAATGCCGCGAATTGGCCCGCGTCCAGCGCCTGGCGGATACGTTCGGCCAGTTTGTTGTAGAAATAGAGGTTGTGAAGCACCGCCAGACGCATGGCCAGCATCTCCTCCGCTGCAAAGAGGTGGCGCAGATAGGCCCGGGAGAAGGAGCGGCACACCGGGCAGTCGCAGTCCGGGTCGATGGGCCGCTCGTCCAGCTTGTACTTCTCATTGCGGATATTCAGCGCCCCCGACCAGGTGAAGAGCTTGGCGTGGCGGGCATTGCGGGCAGGCATCACGCAGTCGAAGAAGTCCACGCCCCGGGCCACACCCTCGATGATGTTGGAGGGGGTACCCACCCCCATGAGGTAGCGGGGCTTCTCCGCCGGCATATAGGGCTCCACCGCGTCGATGATGTCATACATCACCTGGGTGGGCTCCCCCACCGCCAGGCCGCCGATGGCGTAGCCCTCGCAGTCAATCTTGGCGGTTTCCTTCATGTGCCAGATGCGCAGCTCCGGGAAAGTGGCGCCCTGATTGATGCCGAAGAGCATCTGGCGGGGATTCACCGTATCAGGCAGGGCGTTGAGCCGGTCGTGCTCCGCCTTGCACCGGGCCAGCCAGCGCAGGGTGCGCTCGCAGGAGGCTTTGGCATACTCATAGGTCGCCGGGTTTTCCACGCACTCGTCGAAGGCCATGGCGATATCAGAGCCCAGGTTGGACTGAATCTGCATGGACTCCTCCGGCCCCATAAAGATGCGGCGCCCGTCGATGTGGGAGGCGAAGGTGACCCCTTCCTCCTTGATCTTGCGCAGGCCCGACAGGGAGAACACCTGGAACCCGCCCGAGTCGGTCAGGATCGGGCCGTCCCACCGCATGAACCTGTGCAGGCCGCCCATCTGCCGCACCACTTGGTCGCCGGGGCGCAGGTGAAGGTGGTAGGTGTTGGACAGCTCTACCTGACAGCCGATCTCCTTCAGATCGTGGGCCGACACCGCACCCTTGATGGCCCCCTGGGTGCCCACGTTCATGAACACCGGCGTCTGCACCGTGCCGTGGGCGCAGGTAAAGACACCCCGGCGGGCCTTTCCCTCTGTTTTCAGGACTTCAAACACGTCAAAACTCCTTTGTCAAAAACTTACCTTTCATAATACCAGAAGGACTGAGCTTTGACAAGAGTATCCCTCATGCTCCCGCCTCAACGCCGTCTATGGTCTGCTGGACAATGGACTCCATCATATCGCCGGTGAGAGCTCCCGGCACATAGCCGAACACATTCCCATCCGCGCCGATCATGAAGGTGGTGGGAAAGGCGGAAATGCCGTAGGAGTAGAATACCTCTCCTGTAACGTCCATCACCACCGGGAAGGTGTAGCCGCCGTCCTCCAGGAACTGCTCCACCTCCGGCTGAGTAACATCCTGATTATAGGGGTACTCCTCCGACTTTGGATTGGCCACGCCCAGAACGATCACATCTCCCTCGTTGTTCCCGTATTTCTCGTAGAGCGCCTGCACCTCCGGCATCTCGCGCTTGCAGGGACCGCACCAGGTCGCCCAGAAGTTGAGAAACACCGTCTTGCCCTCATAGTCGGAGAGGGTATGCTCCTCCCCGTACTGGTCCACCAGGGTGAAATCCGGCGCGGGAATCACCGGCCGCCCGCTGGCCGCCGGGCTCTCCTCCGGTCCGGCGGGCACGCTCCCCTCTGGTGTGGGGTCCGGAGTTCCGCTTGTCTGAGCCTGGGGCGTTTCGGCCGCTCCGCTGCCCGCCGCGCTGGACAGGTAACTGGTAATGCCGTTCATGAAGCCAGTCAGTGTCATGATGCCCATAAGCACCAGCAGGACCGCGCCCACCTTCACAGTGTAGCGTACCACCCTCTGGTGGCGCTTGAAAAAGCCCAGCACCGCCCCGGTAAACAGTCCCACGGCCAGGAAGGGGATCACAAAGCCGAGGGTGTATACCGCAATCAGCAGGAAGCCGCGGGCGGCGCTGCCCGCCGAAGAGGCCATCAGCAAAACGCTGCCCAGCGTGGGGCCCACGCAGGGCGTCCACGCAAAGCTGAAGGTAAAGCCAAGCACCAGGGCCACCAGCGGGTTCATAGCCCACCGGTCCAGCCGGAAGGGCAGCCGGTGCTCCCGCTCCAGGGCGCCCGAGCGCCCGAACACGCCGAATTGGTACAGGCCAAACAGGATCATAATGATGCCGCTGATGCGGGCAAACCAGGTCTGGTTGCTGCGGAAAAAGCTTCCCAGTGCTGTAAAGCCGAACCCCAGCAGGAAAAAGGTAAAGCTGATGCCCACCACAAAGAACAGGGTGTTGACCAGTACCCTTCCCCTGGGATAGCGGATATTGCCGTCGCTGTCCACGTCCCTGGCGCCTCCCGCCAGATAGCTGACGTAGAGGGGCACAAGGGGCAGCACACAGGGAGAGAAAAAGCTCAGCAGCCCCTGTAAAAACACCGTAAGTACCGGCACGCTCGTCTCCAGTGAAAGACCCATATTCATCTCCTTTGTTTCAAATAAAGTCTGCTGTCCAGCTCAGCCAGGCTGATCTCCGAAAGCCTGCTCCGGCAGCCCTGGTCCAGCTCCTCCAGCAGACCGTCCATGACCTCCGACATACCCGATGCCTCCAGGCAGGGCTGATCCACGCCCCCGCCGCGCCAGTTGGTCGACACGAACCGCACCTCTAGCGCCCGGGCTACCTGATCTAATGTAAGGGCGGCGGGATCGCCCACAAAGCGGTAGCCACCCTCATTCCCCTCCTTGGTTTCCACCAGTCCGGCCCGCTTCAGCCCCGCCATGATCTTCCGCACGCGGGCCGGATTGGTACAGATACTGCGGGCCAGCTCCTCACTGGAGAGCTGCTCCTGCCGCCGGTTCAGGCAGATCAGGGCGTGGACCGCCACACAAAACGCACTATTCATGACAGGTTTTTATCCTTTACAGCATCCTCCAACAGGAACTCCTCCGCATAGTGGGCCGCCACGGCCCCGTCTGCCACTGCGGTGACGATCTGGCGCACCGCCTTAGTGCGGGCATCGCCCACCGCAAAGACGCCGGGCACGCTGGTGCGGGTGGTTTCATCCGCCACGATATAGCCCGAGGGGTCCAGCTCCACCTGGCCGGCAAACAGGGCCGTATCCGGCACCCGGCCGATGGCCACAAACAGGCCGTCGCAGAACAGCTCCCGCCGTGCGCCGGTGCGAAGATCCTCCACCTCAACACCTGTCAGGCGTTTCTCCTTGCGCAGAGCGGTAATGCGGCTGTTCCAAAGGATCTCAACGCCGTTTTCCCTCAGCGCGTCCCGATAGACCGCCGAGGCCCTCAGCTCGTCTCTCCGGTGGACCAGATAGACCTTTTTACAAAGCTTGGCCAGATAGAGCGCGTCGCCCACAGCGGTGTTTCCGCCTCCGTTGACCACTACCGTCTTGCCGCGGTAGAGCATGCCGTCGCAGGCGGCGCAGTACGCCACCCCGCGCCCGCGGAGCGCCTGCTCGTCCGGCAGGCCCAGCTCACGCGGGAACGCCCCCGTGGCCAGGATCACCGCCTCGGCCTCAAAGCTGCCCTCGGTACTCTCGATCCGCTTGGGCCGGCCCGCCAGCTCCACCGAGCGCACCTCGCCGTATACCGTGGACACGCCGAACCGCCAGGCCTGGCGCTCCATCCGCTCTCCCAGCTCGAAGCCGTCAATGCCCTCCTCAAAGCCGGGATAATTGTCAATCCGGTCCGTGGTCGCCATCTGGCCTCCGGCGGAGAGCTTTTCCAGCACCGCCACCGAGCGCCCGCTCCGGGCACAGTACAGGGCCGCCGTATAGCCGCCGGGTCCGCCGCCGATCACAATCACGTCATAGTGCTTTACACCCATCCGGCGCACCTCCTCTCTTACAGTCCGGCCCACTCTACAATCTGCGCCTTTGAGCCGGGGGCGATCAGCGGCTCTCCCGCCTGTCCATTCCGAAATACCAGCAGCGTGGGGATGGTCTCCACCCCAAACCGCTCTGCCAGCTCCGGCTGCTCGTCCACATTCACCTTGCCGACCACCATCTGCTCCCCATACTGTCCAGCCACCTGGTCCACCGCAGGGGCAATACGCCGGCAATAGGTGCACCAGGGCGCCCAGAAGTCCACCAGAACCGGCTTCTCCGCCCTCAGCACCTGCTCCTCAAAATTTTCTTTCGTGATGACGATCGCTTCCATTACATTCATCCTTTCTGTTTGCCCTTTTCTTTTCTACTGGAGATAGGGTTCCAAGCCTTTGCGGCTTCCACTCATACTTATTTGTAATTTTTTTAGTTACAGTTTGTACTGTAACTTTAGCAGATACAGAATGATCTGTCAAGCGAATTCTCCCTGCCTTAACAAATTCTTTATCTAAATCCGTCAATCCTTACTCCATTTCAATCCACTCCATACTACAATAGGGATCATTCAGAAAGGAGCTCCTTTGCTGTGATTGAATTGAAAAATCTCTACAAGTCATACCGCGGAAAATCGGTACTGATGAACATCAGTCTGACCATCCAGGACAACGAGTTTTTTGTCCTGATCGGTTCCAGCGGATGCGGGAAAACGACCCTGTTGAAAACGCTCAACAAGCTCAACCCCATTGACAAAGGCGAGATTCTCATCAATGGCACCCCCATCAACCGGATCAAGGTGACCCAGCTTCCCCGCCTGATGGGCTATGTCGTCCAGGAGGGCGGCCTGTTCCCCCATATGACGGTGGAGGACAACATCGCTCTGGCCATGCGTGTGGCCGGGTACCCCAAGGAAAAAATCTACGACCGGATCACCGAGCTGCTGGAGCTGGTCAACCTGGAGCCGGACCAATACCGCAGCCAGTACCCCTCCCAGCTCTCCGGAGGCCAGCGGCAGCGCATCGGCGTAGCCCGCGCCTTTGCCGCCGACCCGGAGATCATCCTCATGGATGAGCCCTTCTCCGCCCTGGACCCCATGACCCGCGCCGAGCTCCAGGACGAGGTGCACCGGCTCCAGCTCCGGTTCCACAAGACCATTGTTTTCGTCACTCACGACATGGATGAGGCCGTCAAGCTGGCCGACCGCATCTGCATCCTGCAAAACGGCCATGTGGTCCAGTGCGACAAGCCGGAGAACATCCTCAAGCATCCCGCCAACGAGTACATCAACTCCTTCATCGGCAAGAACCGCCTGTGGGAGAACCCCTCCTTTATCCGGGCCGAGGACATCATGCGCCCCCGCCCCATCACCATCTCTCAGAGCCGCACAGTGGTGCAGGCGGTACAGCTCATGCGGCACTATAACATCGACAGCCTGCTGGTCACCGGCGACGACAATAAGTTTGCCGGTATGGTGTGGCTCCAGGATCTGATCGGCATCGACCAATACAGCTCCCCGGTCTCCTCGTTCCTCTCTGACGATTATCTGTCCGTCCGGGTGGACGACAGCCTGAGCACTGTACTGGAAAAGGTAGCGGACTATGGCGAGAAGGACTTCGGCATCCTGCCCGTCCTGGATGCGGAGGGAGCCATTCGCGGTTTCCTGAACCGGAGCAGCCTCCTCTCCACCCTGAGCCGCCGTTTCATCGACGAGCCGGTTGAGCGCGACGAACAGGAGGGTGCGTAATTATGGGCATTTCATTCTCTCTGTCCTCCTTCTGGGAGCTCCTGGTCTCCCGCTGGCCCGAACTGGTCACCGAGCTTTTCCGCCACATCAACATGACCACACTGGCCCTGCTCATCTCCCTGGCCATCGGTGTGCCGCTGGGCATCCTTATCACCCGCAACCAGACAGCGGCCAAAATCGTCATTGGCATCGCCAACGTCATGCAATCCATCCCCTCCATCGCCCTGCTGTCCCTGGCCGTCTGCTTTCTGGGCATCGGCACGGTGCCCGCCATCCTGATGGTCTTTGTGTATGCCTTCCTCCCCATTCTGAAGAATACCTATACCGGCATCATGAGCGTGGACCCCAAGAACCTGGAGGTGGCCCGGGGCATGGGCTTGACGCGCACGCGCTGCCTGTTCCTGGTGGAGCTGCCCATCGCCGCCCCCTTCATCATGGCCGGTATCCGCATCGCCGCCGTGGCCTCTGTGGGCACTATGACCATCGCCGCTTTTGCCGGTGCCAAGGGTCTGGGCTGGTTTATCAATCTGGGCCTCAACTCCCTGAATGTGGAGATGATCCTGCTGGGCGCCGTCCCGGTCTCCCTGCTGGCGCTGCTCTTCGACTTCATCTTCGCCAAGCTGGAGCAGGCGGTCACCAGCGAGGGCCTGCTTCCCAACGAGCAGATTCAGAACCTGCCCAAGAGGGTCATCCGCCGCCGGCAGGTGATCGCCGTGGGCGTGTGTGTCGCCCTGGTGGTGGTCGCCATCGGGGGCGGCCTGTCTAACAAGAAGTCGGAAAAGCACATCACCGTAGGTTCCGCCAACTTTACCGAGGTCTACATCGTGGGCAACATCTACAAGGAGCTCATCGAGGCTAAGACCGACATCGAGGTGGACACCACCTTTAACCTAGCCAGCACCTCCCTGGAGATGACCGCTATGGAGAACGGAGACATCGACATGGTGGTCGATTATTCCGGTCAGGTGTATCTCTCTGTGCTGGGCCTGCCGCTGAACACCGACCCTGACGAGGTGTATGATATCCTTGTGGACAAGATGAAGAACGACTACAACATCGCCGTCTCCGCCCCCCTGGGTTACAACAACACTTACGCCATGAGCGTCCGGCCGGAGATCGCCGAGCAGTATCAGCTCGAAACCCTCACCGATCTGATGGCCGTAGCACCCGAACTCCGCCTGGGCTGTACCGCCGACTTCACCCAGCGGGAGGACGCCCTTCCCCGTCTGGAGTCCACCTTCAACACCGAGTTCGCCGAGGTCAACGCCCTGGACGTGGCCGTGCGCTACACCGCCATCGACAGCGGCCAGGTGGACGTCATCGACGCCTTCACCACCGACGCCCTTCTCTCCAAGTTTGACCTGGTTCAGCTGGAGGATGATGCCAGCTTCTTCCCGCCCTACTACGCGGTCAACTTTATCCGTCAGGAGTGTCTGGACAAGTATCCCGAGCTGGAGGAGGTGCTCGCCCTGCTGGACGGCCGCATCTCCAATGAGGCAATGGCCGCCATGAACGCCGAGGTAGACCTCGAGGGCAGAAACGCCGCCGATGTCGCCCATGACTTCCTGGTGGAAGAGGGCCTTATCTGACCCATACAAAAACCGGGGTTCCCACAACTTGTGGGAACCCCGGTTTCTCTTTTTCGTTCTGACTCAGCCGATGAACATCGCATCTCCAAAGGAGAAGAAGCGATACCGCTGCTCCACCGCCTCTTTATAGGCGGCCAGGACATGCTCCCGGCCCGCCAGGGCGGATACCAGCATGATAAGGGTGGACTCGGGCAGATGGAAGTTGGTGATAAGGCAGTCCAGCGCCTTGAAGCGGTAGCCGGGATAGATGAAGATATTCGTCCACCCCGCGCACTCCTTCAACGTGCCGTCCTCCGCCGCCCAGCTCTCGATGGTGCGGCAAGAGGTGGTACCCACACAGATGACCCGCCCCCCTTCCCGCTTGGTGCGGTTGATGGTCTCGGCGGTCTCGGCGGAGATCATGCAGTACTCGCTGTGCATCTCGTGGTCGGTGATCTCCTCCTCCTTCACCGGACGGAAGGTGCCCAGGCCCACATGGAGCGTCACATAGCAGACCTTTACCCCCATTTCCTGCACCTGCTCCAGCAGGGCACGGGTAAAGTGGAGTCCGGCGGTGGGTGCCGCGGCGGAGCCGACCTCGCGGGAGTAGACAGTCTGGTACCGCTCGGGGTCGCTCAGCTCCGCCTTGATGTAGGGCGGCAGGGGCATCTTGCCCAGCCGCTCCAGGGTCTCCAGGAAGATCCCCTCATACTCGAAGCGGACCAGCCGGTTGCCCCCCTCGCATACCTCCACCACCTCGGCCTTGAGGGAGCCGTCCCCGAAGGACAGCCGCGTCCCCGGCTTCAGCTTGCGGCCGGGGCGCACCAGGCACTCCCACACCTTGTCCCCCCGGTCGATGAGCAACAGCACCTCCACCGCGCCGCCGGTGGGCTCCCGATGGCCCAACAGCCGGGCGGGCAGCACCCGCGAGTCGTTGAGCACCAGGCAGTCCCCCGGGCCCAGGAGGGTAGGCAGATCAAAAAAATGCATGTGCCGGGTGGCTCCGGTCTCCTTGTCCAGCACCAGCAGCCGGGAGGCGTCCCGCCGCTCCAGCGGGGTCTGAGCAATCAGCTCCTCCGGCAGATAAAAATCAAAATCAGCGGTTTTTATGGCTTGCGCACCTCGATTCCAGTATAGTAAAAGGTCAGAATATCCTTGTAAGTATCACCCTGCTGGGCCATGGAATAGGCACCCCACTGGCTCATGCCCACTCCGTGCCCCCAGCCGGATCCAGTGATGGTAAAGACGCCGGAGCTGCCGGCCGACGCGGAGGGCTTCACCTGAGAGATGACGCCGTCCCCGCCGATGGCATAGACCTGCCCCTCAGTCAGTGTGCTCATTGCCCCACTCCCATCCACGGCATAGGCTCCGTTCAGTGTACTGAGGGAACCGGTGCCATTGACCGCGTAGCCTCCTCCGCTGCCGCCCGATATGGTGTAGTGTTGGGAACGCAGCCCCAGGAAGGTGCGGCACGCCTCCCGCGTCTTGCTCCAGCTCCGGCCGTTGGCATCGGTGAAGGTGATCTCGATGGCATTTCCGGTGGGACTGGTCTTGGTCACCCGGAAATCCACGATGGTGCTGTTTCCATAGCCTTTGCTCTGGAGCAGCTCGGTCAGCTCCTGGGCGGTATAGGTCACCGTCCAGTTGTAGTTAGAGATACGGTCCACGACGGAGGCCTCATAGGGGTCAATCTTCCCGATGAGATAGGGGTAATCCCTCCCCCACACGTTGACGGCGCTCTCGCTGGCTCCGCCGTTGTGGGAGGAGTAAACCGCCTGGTCCGCCACCCGCCCATTGTACCACAGATACACCCCGCTGGTCTCCTCCACCGCCCGGCGGCTGTTGTCGCTGGCGGTAGCGATACCCACGTAGGCCTGACAGTCAGTGGTGTTGCACAGGTCGAAGCCCTGGCTCTGGTGCTTGCCCGCCTGGAGCTTTCCATAGGCGTAGCTGCGGGCGCAAACCGTCTGGGCTTTCAATGCCTCCAGGGGCCATGAGGGGCTCATCTCCTGGACGATGACGCCCTGGAGATAGTCGTCCATGGAAAGCACATTGACCACCGTGATGTCCCCGCCGTTCCGGCGGTATTCAAACGCCCCGAAATAGGAATAGCCCCGGAAGTAGGTTTCCGCCTTCACCGTGTCGTCCCGGCCGGGCTTAACCGCCAGATACAGGCCGGAGGTGCTGTCAAACTGAAAGAGGACCGTATTGGTGCCCGTCTTTACCACAGAGATCCCCGCTCCCGAGGTGCCCGCCACCGTGGCCCCGGTCAGGCCGAGGGAGGCCTGGGCCGCCTGGGCGGAGGTACTGTCCAGGAAGGAGCCCACCCGCACATAGTAGGTGCCGTCGATCCAGGCCGGGAAGCCATCGCTGTACTGTGCTGCGGCGGCCGATGCCTCCTCAAAGGTGGCGTAGGTCTGGGGGAGCTGGAGATGGTAACACCCCACGGCGATGTCGGAGGTCTTGCTGTCGTAATAGCCGGAGCCACTCCAGTCCACATTCGACCCGTAGTACACATTCTGGGTTTTCACCATGGAGACCGTCGTCTCGCTGGTGTAGCCCAGGAGCTGGAAGGTCAGATCGCCATCAAAGTAGCCGAAGCGGTAGCCGCTGCCCACGTCGTTGGCTAGGTTGGCCCCCGACAGGGCGTTTCCGCCGTAGAACAGGCCCACCCGGACCATCGGGTTGGCCTCCGCCGAGGCCGCACCAGCCGGAGCAAGCCCACTTATCAATAAAATTGCAAGACAGGCAGTTACAAGCCGCAAAATATTTCCTTTTACCCTCTGCTTCATCGAATCACTTTTCAACTCTCTTTCATTGACACATGGGCTCCATCTGTGGTACAATCTTTGAAAACTAATCAGTATCAGATGCAGGATAGGAGCCGTGGCGGTTTCAAAAATGACAGGGAGCGCCCTGCACCTAAGTTGGACTGCGCCGTAGCGGCATCGTCTTTGACATTATAGTACAAAATCAGCGGACATGTAAACTGCTGATTTTCTTTTTATATGAAAGTCCTCATTTTCCCAGTCTCAAACAAGCTGGATCTGGAATAGGATATTATGGAACGACGGAGGTATTGGTTATGGAAAAGTACAGAGTTGGCGTCATCGGCGGCACCGGCATGGTCGGTCAGCGCTTCGTTACCCTTCTGGAGAACCACCCCTGGTTTCAGTTGACCGCCATCGCGGCCAGCAGCCGCTCTGCGGGCAAGACCTACGAGGAGGCCATTGGTGGCCGCTGGGCCCTGGATGTCCCCATGCCCGGGGAGGCCAAGGACATGGTGGTGCTCAACGCGGAAACAGACATCGACCGGATTGCCGCCCAGGTGGACTTCGTATTCTCCGCGGTGGACATGAAGAAGGAGGAAATTCAGGCCCTGGAGGAGGCTTATGCCCGCCGCGGGTGCCCCGTGGTCTCCAATAACTCCGCCCACCGCTGGACGCCCGACGTGCCCATGGTGGTGCCGGAGATCAATCCCGAGCACCTCCGGGTCATCGAAGCCCAGCGCAGGCGTCTGGGAACGGAGCGCGGCTTTATCGCCGTCAAGTCCAACTGTTCCCTGCAAAGCTATGTCCCCGCCCTCCATCCCCTGCGCGCCTTCGGCCTGGAGCAGGTGCTGGTCTGCACCTATCAGGCCATCTCCGGTGCGGGCAAGACCTTCGAAACCTGGCCGGAGATGGTGGACAACGTGATACCCTACATCGGTGGTGAGGAGGAAAAGAGCGAGCAGGAGCCCCTGAAGCTGTGGGGCCGGGTGGAGGACGGCGTTATCGTCAATGCCGCAGGCCCGTCCATCACCGCCCAGTGTCTCCGCGTTCCCGCCTCCAACGGCCACATGGCAGCCGTTTTCGCCCGGTTCCGGAACAAGCCCTCTCTGGACGAAATCAAAGCCGCCTGGGCGGGCTTCCAGGGCCGTGCCCAGGAGCTGGCCCTGCCCTCTGCCCCCAAGCAGTTCCTGCACTACTTTGAGGAGCCTGACCGCCCCCAGACCCGGCTGGACCGGATGACCGAGGGCGGCATGGCCGTGTGCATCGGCCGGCTGCGTCCCGACACCCAGTACGACTACAAGTTCGTCTGTCTGTCCCACAACACCCTCCGCGGCGCGGCCGGCGGTGCGGTTCTCCTTGCTGAGCTTCTCTGCGCGGAGGGGTATATCCAAAGGAGGTAAACCCCATCTTATGCGAGAGCCTGTTTTCACCGGAGCCTGTACCGCCATTGTCACCCCCTTTGACCAGAGCGGCGCCATTGATTACGGCTGCTTCGGCCGCCTGATCGACCAGCAGCTCGACCACGGCGTGGATGCCATCTGCGTCTGCGGAACCACCGGCGAGAGCGCCACCCTCTCTATCCGGGAGCACATCGCCGCCGTGGCCTTCTGCGTCAAGCGGGTTAACCACCGGGTGAAGGTCATTGCCGGCGCGGGGAGCAACGACACCTCCGCTGCCCTCTACCTCTCCCAGCACGCCCAGGACTCCGGCGCGGACGCCCTGCTGCTCGTCACCCCCTACTACAACAAAGCGTCCCAGACCGGCCTCATTCAGCACTACACCTACATAGCCGACCGGGTGGAGCTGCCCATCCTTCTCTACAATGTCCCCTCCCGCACCGGCGTATCCTTTACCGCCGAGACCTACCAGCTTCTCTCGCAGCACCCCAACATCAACGGGGTCAAGGAGGCCAGCGGAAACTTCTCCCTGCTCTCCCACACCCGCGCCCTCTGCGGCGATGACTTCCACATCTGGTCGGGCAACGACGATCAGGTGGTGCCCATGATGAGTCTGGGGGCCAAGGGGGTCGTCTCCGTGGCGGCCAATCTCGTCCCTGAGGTGATGGTTCAGATGAGCCACCTCTGCCTGGAGGGCCGGTTCCGGGAGGCCGCTGCGCTCCAGATCGAGTACACCGACCTCATTGACGCCCTCTTTCTGGAGGTCAACCCCATCCCCATCAAGACCGCCCTGAATCTGGCCGGCTATGAGGTGGGTTCCCTGCGCCTCCCCCTTTGCGCCATGTCCGACGGGCACCTGGAGACCCTGCGCCGCGCCATGGAGAGCGCTCACCTGCTCCAATAGCGCAGAGAAAGGATGTGAACTATGGTTCAACTGCTCCTCTCCGGCTGTAACGGCCGGATGGGCCATGCGGTAGAGGCTATCTGTGCCGCTGAACCGGAGCTGGAGCTGACCGCCGGCTTTGATCTGCTGGGCGCGGATATCCGCGATTTCCCGGTATACGCCTCCCCCGCCGAATTTCAGGGAGAAGCCGACGTTGTGGTGGACTTCTCCAGTCCCTCGGCCCTTCCCGCTCTGCTGAGCTTCGGCCTGGAACACAGGATGCCCCTTGTGCTGGCCACCACCGGCTATGACCAGGGACAACTGGAGGAGATACAGCAGGCTGCCCGTTCCATCCCTATCTTTCGCTCCGCCAACCTGTCCCTTGGCGTAAACATCCTCGTCGAGTTGGTACGCCGGACCGCAGCGGTGCTGGGCGGGAGCTGTGACATCGAAATCGTGGAGCGGCACCACAACAAGAAGATGGATGCCCCCAGTGGGACGGCCCTCATGCTGGCAGAGGCCGCGGCGGACGCCCTCCCTTGCCAACCGGAGCTGGTCTGCGGCCGGCAGGGTATCCGGCGGAGCCGGGAGCGCTGTGAAATCGGCATCTCCTCGGTGCGGGGCGGTGGAATTGTGGGCGACCATGAGGTGCTCTTTGCCGGGCGGGATGAGCTCATTGAGCTGCGGCACTCCGCCCTGAGCCGCGAGGTGTTTGCCTCCGGAGCGGTTCAGGCCGCCCGGTTTCTGGCTGCCGGGCAGTCCCCCGGTCTATACTCCATGGCGGACTTGGTGACCTATTTGGGCCTCTAAAAGGGAGGTGCGAAGCTTCGCTTCGCACCTCCCTTCACTACTCTACTCGTTCAGTTTTTAAGGAGCGCCGTCCAGAGGCCTCCCGTTTCCGTCCAGGCGCTTGAGTGCCAAGCGTTTGTTGACCCAGTCCCGCACCAGTGCATACAGCACGGCAAAGGTGGGCACACCCAGTACCATACCCGGGAACCCAAACAGGCCGCCGCACACCACAATGGAAACCAGCACCCAGATGGCTGACAGGCCCGTGCTGTCGCCCAAGATCTTGGGGCCGAGGATGTTGCCGTCAAACTGCTGAAGGCCGATGACCAAGGCAAAGAACCGCAGGGCCGCCCAAGGGTCGACGATCACCAGAATCATCAGACAGGGGATGGCGCCGATGATCGGTCCAAAAAAGGGGATAATGTTGGTGACGCCCACCACGACGCTGACCAGCATGGGATATGGGATGCGGAAAATCAAGCAAAGGATAAAGCAGAGCACACCGATGATGGCCGAGTCGATCAGCTTGCCATTGATAAAGCCTACAAATACCCGGTTGGCATGTCCGCATACCCCGAGAAGCCAGTCCGCCCGCCGCCTGGGCAGAATGGCGTAGAGCATCTTCTTGATCTGCGGAACCAGCCGCCCCTTCCCTGCCAGCATGTAAACCGAGGAGATCAGTGCGGTAATGCCCGAGATCACCCCACTGCCGATGGCGTAGCCAAAGTTCAGCAGATCCGGCAGAGCCTTGGAGAGATAGGCGGCAATATTGGTCATCAGGTCCTGATAAGAGCCAATAGCCTCATTCAGGGCCTCCGCCTCCAGTCCAAACTGCTCGGAGAGGGTCTGCACCAGGCTGTTCAGGCTGGTCAGATAGGTCTGCATGTTGGTGGCCAGATCTACCACGCTTTGCGCCACCTGCGGTATGATCAGGTTGAGCAGGACCACAACGATCGCCAGGGCGATCAGATAGACCGTCAGAATCGCCAGCCCACGCCGGTGCTTCTGCTTTTGGTAGAGCTTTCGCTCAAAAAAGCACATGGGCGTATTGAGCAGATAGGCGATAGCAAAACCTGCAATAAAGGGCGTCAGCACACCCATAAATGTGCGCACCCGGACCGCGATAACATCGAAATTGGTCAATCCCACATAAAACAGGATAGCGGCCAACAGGACGATCAGGAGAGATAACGATCCCCGATCCAGAATATACCATTTCTTTTCCCCTTGCTTGTCCTTATCCTCCATGCCGCAATCCCCTTCCGTATTGGCTATCCTGTTAAGATTGTATCATGATCCAATCACTTCCGCAACCGAAAAAGGGCGCCGGAGGGGAATTATCCTCCGGCGCCTTTTTTCATTCACCGAGCACCGCACGGTGGAAGACCTTTTTTCCCTTTTTGAGCATTATACCCTCGCCGGAGAGCTGTTCGGCGGTCACGGCTGCGGCCACATCGGTGACCTTCTGACCGTCCAACTCCACCCCTCCCTGCTCCACCAGGCGGCGAGCCTCCTTCTTGGAGGGCACCAGGCCGCACTTGAGCATCAGCTCCAGCACCCCGATCGCCCCGTCAGTCAGATCGCCGGTGTCCAGGGTGGTGGTGGGCACGTTGGACTTGTCGCCTCCCTGGGCGAACAGGGCCTTGGCCGCGTCCTGGGCCTTCTGCGCCTCCTCCTCGCCGTGAACCAGCTTGGTCAGCTCAAAGGCCAGGATCTCCTTGGCTTGATTGAGCTGGGCGCCCTCCCACTTGTCCATCTCGTCGATCTGCTCAATGGGAAGGAAGGTGAGCATACGCAGGCACTTGAGCACATCGCTGTCGCCCACGTTGCGCCAGTACTGGTAGAACTCATAGGGACTGGTCTTGTTGGGATCCAGCCACACCGCGCCCTTGGCGGTCTTGCCCATCTTCTTCCCCTCGGAGTTGAGCAGCAGGGTAATGGTCATGGCGTGGGCATCCTTGCCCAGCTTGCGGCGGATGAGCTCGGTGCCGCCCAGCATGTTGGACCACTGGTCATCACCGCCGAACTGCATGTTGCATCCGTAGTGCTGGAACAGGTGGTAGAAATCGTAGGACTGCATGATCATGTAGTTGAACTCCAGAAAGCTCAGCCCCTTCTCCATGCGCTGCTTATAACACTCGGCCCGCAGCATGTTGTTCACGCTGAAGCAGGCGCCCACCTCGCGGAGCAGCTCCACATAGTTCAGGTCCATCAGCCAGTCGGCGTTGTTCACCATCTGGGCCTTGCCGTCACCGAACTCGATAAAACGCTCCATCTGCTTCTTGAAGCAGGCGCAGTTGTGCTGTATGGTCTCCACCGTCATCATGGAGCGCATGTCGGTGCGGCCGGAGGGGTCACCCACCATACCGGTACCGCCTCCGATGAGGGCGATGGGCCGGTTGCCCGCCATCTGGAGCCGCTTCATCAGGCAAAGGGCCATGAAGTGGCCCACGTGGAGGGAATCGGCGGTGGGGTCGAAGCCGATATAGAACACCGCCTTACCCTCGTTGATCATCTTGGAGATCTCTTCCTCATTGGTTACCTGGGCAATGAGGCCACGGGCCTTCAGTTCTTCGTAACAGGTCATAGTTTCATTCTCCTTTTCTTTCGTCCATAGGGACGCCCCTACAGTAATTGCTAATTAGTATGGCTGCACTTTGTGTTTTAATATAAAAAACGCCCCCTGTCCTCACGGACAGAGGGCGTTGTCAAACGCGGTACCACCTCTGGTTCACCATCCCCTCACGGAGACAGCCTCATGGAGTGCCAACACACTCCGGCGCGGTAACGGGCGCACCCGACACACCCCTACTGCGCGCCTTCACGCGGTTCGGGCGGCTGCTCCAGGGTGTATTTCCCGGCCTGTCCCCTCCCCCTCACACCAAGACGGGGGCTCTCTGGGCGGGACATAAGACGGTACTTCTCCCTGTCATCGCAGTCTCATATTGAGTTGGATTATAGTACGGGGCAGCCAGTTTGTCAAGGGGAAGATTTAACTCAACAAAAGATTACTTTTGTTGGGTTAAAGCCCGCTTGAACCGTTCCGCACTGTCCAGCAGTTCCCCCGCCGCCGCCAGTGTCGCGCCGGTGATGCGCTCACCAGAGGTCAGCCGTGCCAGCTCCTCCATGCGCCGCTCCCGGCTCAGGCGCTCTACTTCTGTGAAGGTTCTCCCCTTGCGCTCCCCCTTCTCCACAGAGAAATGGACGTCCGCCATGGCCGCAAGCTGGGGCAAGTGGGTGACGCAGAGCACCTGCTTGGTGCGGGCCACGCCCGCCAACTTCTCCGCCACCTTCTGGGCCGCCCGGCCGGACACACCGGTGTCCACCTCGTCAAAGATCAGGGAGCCCACGTGGTCATTCTCCGCCAGCACATTCTTAAGGGCCAGCATGATGCGGGCCAGCTCTCCGCCGGAGGCGATCTTCTGGATGGGCTTCAGATCCTCCCCTACATTGGCGGACATAAGGAACTGCACCTCGTCCAGTCCGGTTTCGTCCATGGCGTACTCCCCCGCTTTGGGCCGGAACTCCACCTGGAACCGCACTTTCGGCATGTCCAGTTGGGCCAATTCCGTTTGAATACGCTCCTCCAGCGCCTTGGCCGCTTCACGGCGCGCCTGGCTCAGCGCCTCACCCCGCCGCCGGACCTCCTCCATCGCTTTGCCCAGATCCCTTTCCAACCGGGCGATGGTATCGCTGGAGAACTGAATTTCGTCCAGCTCCTTTCTGCACCGCTCCAGGTAGTCCAGCATATCCTCCACGGAGTCCCCGTACTTCTTTTTCAGCCGGTAGATCACATCCAGACGACTCTCCAGCTCGTCCAGCTCACCGGGTTCAAAGTCGAAACCATCCCGTAAATCCCGCACCTGCTCGGCCAGATCATCGGCCGAGCAGCGCAGCTCCGTAAGCCTGTCCACCAGCTCCGCCACCTGCCCGCTCAGCCGGGCCGCCGCGTGGAGTGAACTCTCCGCCGCGCCGATCAGGCCGGCGGCCCCCTCACGCTCCTCATCGCCTGAGAGGGCCAAATGGGCGCCCTCTACCGCCTCAATCAGCTTGCCCGCATTGCGCAGCAAATTGCGGCGCTCGGTGAGGGCCTCCTCCTCCCCAGCCTTCAGTCCGGCCCGCTCCAGCTCGGCAATCTGGAACTCCAAACTGTCAATGCGCCGGGCTTTCTCCGCCTCGTCCATCTGGAGAGCCGCAATCTCCCGGCGCAGGACCGCAAAGCGGCCAAAGGCCGCCCGGTATTCCTCCTGCAGCGATCCCGTTTCTCCGAATCCATCCAGATACTCCAGGTGGCACCGCTCGTCCAGGAGCTGCTGGCCGTCGTGCTGCCCGTGGATATTGAGGAGCTGCCGGCCCAGTTGCCGTAGCTGAGCTACGGTGATTAGCCGTCCATTCAGGCGGCACACATTCTTGCCGTCCGGCTGGATCTCCCGCTGGATCAGCAGATTTCCATCCTCGTCCGGCCCTCCGCCGTTCTCCTGGAACCAGGCCAGCGGAGGCAGGCCGGTAAAGACGGCATTGACGAGGGCGGATCTGGCCCCTGTCCGAATCAGATCCCGGCTGGTCCGCTCTCCGATGATGGCGCCGATGGCATCCACTACAATGGACTTGCCGGCTCCCGTTTCCCCCGTCAGAGCGTTGAATCCCTTGTCGAACTGAATGTCCGCCGATTCGATGACTGCGATATTCTCAATGTGCAACAGTGAGAGCATGCCGACCACCCCGCCGTTTCCGCTTTATTTCAGCATTGTGTGGATCTCGTTGCAGAACTCCTGCGCGTCCTCGTTGGTGCGCATGACCAGCATCGCGGTATCGTCCCCCGCAAGACTGCCCACCAGTCCTGTGATCTCCATGCCGTCAATGGCTGCGCAGGCCGCCGATGCCACTCCCGGCATGGTCTTGAGCACGATGATGTTCTGGGCCAGATCAAAGGAGATGACCCCCTCCTTGAAAATCGTGCGCAGCCGGCTGGCGACATTCAGCGACGCCTTGCGCCCCGACACCGCGTAGCGGTAGGTCCCGTAGCCGGTAAGCTCCTTGATCAGATGCAGCTCTTTGATGTCCCGGGAAATGGTCGCCTGGGTAGATTGGAGTCCGCGGGCCCTCAGCTCCGCCAGAAGCTGATCCTGTGTATCAATATCCTGTTCCTCAATAATGCGCAAAATCTCCTGCTGACGTTTTCCCTTCACGCCTTGGCACCTCCCAGTTTCTGACTTAGTATATCATAAAAGCTCCGCCCTGTCACCCGTACCAGACGGGTCCTGGAGCTGGACATCTTCAGCTCCACCACATCGCCGCTGCCCAGACGAAACGCCTTGCCGCCATCTACCGACAAATAGGCAGTCTTGCGTGACTGCTTCCCCATTTTAATGGACACCGTACGCTCCCGTCCCAAGACGATGGACCGGGCGGAGAGGGCATGGGGACAGATGGGCGTCACAATCATATTCTCCGCCGTAGGCTCCACGATGGGGCCGCCCGCTGACATGGAATAGGCTGTAGAACCGGTGGGTGTACTCACAATCACGCCGTCAGCCGAAAAATTGGCGATCATCACCTTGTCGCCATATACCTCCAGATCCACGACCCGGGCCACAGCCCCTTTCGTGAGGGCTGCGTCGTTCAGGGCGATGTCATTGAACAGCACCTTTCCATCCCGGCGGACCGCTACATCCAACATCATACGGGATTCGATCGTGTACTTCCCGGCCGCCAGCTTGGACAGCATGGACAGCTCGCTCTGCTCCAGCTCGGCCATAAAACCCACGCTGCCCAGATTGACCCCCAGTATAGGCACCTTGTGGGCGTTGGCGTCCTTGGCCGCGTGGAGGATGGTTCCGTCTCCTCCGAAGCAAACCAGCATGTCCGCGTTTTTCAGCTCCTCCTGGGTGTCCTTAAACTGGATATGCTTGGGAAATTCCAGATTGCTGCCCTCCAGGAGGAAGGGCAGACACATGGCGGTCTCCACCCCCACGTTCCGCAGAATCTTTTCCGCGGCCTGGGCCGCCCGCAGGCCCCGGTCCCGGTATGGGTTTGGGCTCAATACCACTTTCATTGTCCGGTTCCCTCCAATGCCCCGTGCGATGCCTCGACCAGAGCTGAAAGGTCGCCGTTCCAGGGCTCGCCCGCCCCGACACACAGGTGTCCCAAATATTCGATGTTGCCCTCCGGTCCTCGAATGGGCGAAAAGGTCATTTCCTTTACAGTAAAGTCCGCCTCATGAGCGTTCTGCAAAAACTGCCGCAGCACCTCCAGATGGACAGCGGGGTCCCGCACAACCCCCTTCTTGCCCACCTTCTCACGGCCCGCCTCAAACTGGGGCTTCACCAGACAGACTACCTGTCCGTCCGGCTTTAGGATACCCCGTAGGGCGGGTAAAATCAGCTTTAAGGAGATAAAGGACACATCCACTGTACCGAAGTCCAGCGGCTCTGGAATCTGCTCCGCCGTCAAATAGCGCACGTTGGTCCTCTCCATGCACACCACCCTGGGATCACTGCGCAGGCTCCAGGCCAACTGTCCATAGCCCACATCCACTGCATACACCTTTTCCGCCCCATTTTGGAGCATACAGTCGGTAAAGCCGCCGGTGGACGCCCCGGCATCAATGGCATGTACTCCCTTTAAGCGAATGCCGGAAAAAGTCTTGAGGGCTTTCTCCAGCTTCAGCCCGCCCCGGCTCACATAGGCCAACGCCTGTCCACGCACCTCAATCGGGGCGTTCTCCTCAACCTGCGTCCCGGCCTTGTCCACCTTTTGTTCCCTGACATAGACTTGACCGCTCATGATCACCGCCTGGGCCCGCTGCCGGCTTTCAGCCAGACCTCGTTCCACCAGCAGGACATCCAGCCGCTTTTTTACATTAGCCATGACGGCAGACCTCCAATGCTCTGTGATATAGGCTCGCCCCGTCCAAACCGCACAGCCTTTGAAGCTGGGGCACCGTTCCATGGGTAACAAAGGCGTGTCCGGTATTCGCCAAGGCCAGCCCCCGCACCTGGATGCCAGCGTCAAACAGGCCTGCGGCGATGCGCTGCCCCACACCGCCCGCCGCCGCGCTGTCCTCCGCAACCAGAAGCCGTCCTGTCTTTTGAACAGAGGCAGTCAGCCGCTCCAGTGGAATCGGTGTAATGGCATTTAACTTCACAACCTCTGCCTGGATGCCATTCCGTGCCAGACGGTCAGCGCAGTCCAGAAGCTGGTTAAGCATCATACCATAGCCCGCCAGGGTAACGTCCGCTCCCGTCCGCAGCAGGGTGGCTGGCTCCACCGGGACGCTGCCCTGGTAGGCGCCCTCCCCTCCCCTGGAGTAACGGACTGCCACTGGACCCTCCACGTCATAGATGGCATAGCGCAGCATCTCCCGCAGCTCCTGAAAACTGCTGGGGCAAAGCACCGTCATGCCGGGGATGGTGTCGAGAAAGGCTGGATCAAAGACGCCGTGGTGGGTCTCGCCGTCCTCCCCCACCAGCCCGGCCCGGTCCACCGCCAACACCACATGGAGCTTCTGAAGCGCCACGTCGTGGAGCAGCATATCGTAGCTGCGCTGGAGGAAGGAGGAGTACACTGCAAAGACCGGGCGCATCCCCTGCTTGGCCATGCCCGCTGCCATGGCCACCGCATGGCCCTCGGCAATGCCCACGTCAAAAAAGCGCGCCGGAAACTGACGGGCAAAGCGGTTCAAGCCGGTTCCCCCCTGCATGGCGGCCGTAATAGCACAGAGCTTGCCGTCTTGCTCTGCCAAGGAACAGAGGGTCTCTCCAAACACGGCGGAAAAGCTCTCCCCTGAACCATGCACCAACTCCCCTGTCTCTACACAGAAGCGGCCAACACCGTGAAACTGATCTGGATTGCGCTCCGCTGGTGTATAGCCTTTTCCCTTCACGGTTCTTACATGGAGCAAAACAGGGCCGTTCAGCTCCTTCGCATAGCTCAAAAGCTGCGTCAGATACTTGACATCATGCCCATCCACCGGTCCCAGGTAGGTAAAGCCCATATCCTCAAACAGGCTGCACGGCAACAGACTGTCCTTGATGGCCGTCTTGATCTTGTGGGTTGCATGGTAGATGTGACCGCCCAGCGGCAATACGCTCATGACCTTACGGTAGCCCTTCTTAAAGCGCAGGTACTGGGGCTTCAGCCGCTGGCGCGCCAAATGCTCCGCCACGCCGCCCACGCTCTTTGTGATCGACATGCCGTTGTCGTTGAGAATGACGATGAGCGGTTCCCCACTGTCCCCCGCATCGGACAGGCCCTCATAGGCGAGCCCGCCGGACAAGGCGCCGTCGCCGATCAACGCCAGAACATGATAGTCCGCATGTTGTAATGTTCTTGCCCTTGCCATTCCAATGGCCACCGATACTGAGTTAGAGGCGTGTCCCGCGACAAAGGCGTCGCTTTCACTCTCCACCGGTTTGGGGAAGCCAGCAATTCCGCCGAAGGTACGCAGCGTTTCCATCGCCTGATTGCGGCCGGTGAGAATTTTGTGGGCGTAGCACTGGTGTCCCACATCGAACACCAAACGATCCCGTCCGGTGTCGAACACCCGGTGGATGGCGACAATCAACTCCACCGCTCCCAGGCTGGAGGCCAGGTGGCCGCCGGTGCGGGAAACCGTGTCGATCAGGCGCGCCCGCAGCAGCCGGCACAGCTCCACAGCCTCACCGTCACTCAGTTCTCCCAGTTGATTCGGTACGTGATTCAAATCAAAATTCAGAATGGTTCCACCTCCCGGCCCACAGAGGCCCGGAATTCAAAATTACGTCCACAGCCAAGCGCCCAGCAATCCTACACTGATACCCAATAGGCCGCCCATCAGCACCTGGAACGGCGTGTGCCCCAGGAACTCCTTGAGCTCCTTACCGAAAATGGCGGGCTTCATCTCAGTCCAGTGTTCCATGATATAGTTCAGGATCTTGGCCTGCTCCCCCGCCGCCTTGCGGACATTGGCCGCGTCGTACATCACCACAATGGCGACCACGGCGGAAATGGTGAATACGGGCGACGCCCAGCCATACATATAGCCCATGGCCGCCGCGCAGGCGCAAACAAAGGCAGAGTGGGAGCTTGGCATTCCCCCGCTGGAGAGAATATGGCGCCAGTCCAGCTTTCCCTGGGAAATCAGCGTGATGACAAACTTGAGCACCTGGGCGATCGCCCAGGCCAGGATGGACAGGTTTAAAATCAGATTTCCGGTCAGAAAATCTACGACATTGCTCATATAAGTCCTCTCATTTCTCGCGGCCGGCCAGCGACTGCGCCAGACCGCGGAGGCTCTCCGCCTCCGAACCGAAGGGCGCCAGGGCCTCCACCGCCCGGTCGGTCAACTCCGCCACCAGGATGCGGCAGTCCGCCAGACCTTTGAGCGCCACAAAGGTGGTCTTGTCGCTCCTGACGTCTGAACCGATGGGCTTGCCCAAGGTGGCCTCATCACCCACCACGTCCAGGATATCGTCCTGAATCTGGAAGGCCAGCCCCAGGCAGTCGGCATAGCGGCACAGGGCCTCCCGCTGTTCCTCCGCTCCGCCGGCCACGGCGCAGCCCATCTCCACAGCCGCTCTAATCAGCGCACCGGTCTTGAGGCGCTGAAGCTCCTCCACCTCGGTCAGGCCAAGGGCGCGGCCCTCGCCGGCCATATCCAGCACCTGTCCGCCCACCATGCCGCGGCCGCCGGCGGCCCGGGCCAGGATGCCCGCCGCCTCCAACACACGCTCCGGCGGAAGCTTCTGTCCCGGGGCCAGCATGGTCTCAAAGGCCGCCGTCAGAAGGCCATCGCCGGCCAAAACCGCGTTGGCTTCGCCAAACACCTTGTGGTTGGTAGGGCGGCCCCGCCGCAGATCGTCATCGTCCATGCAGGGCAGATCGTCGTGGATCAGGGAGTAGGTGTGAACCATCTCAATCGCCCCGGCAAAGTGCAGGGCATCCTCCACCGCTCCGCCGCACAGGCGGCAGGCCTCCAGCACCAGCACGGGCCGGAGGCGCTTTCCGCCGGCCAGAAGGCTGTAGCGCATGGCGTCATACAGGTTCCCACGGGGCGCACAGTCCTGGAAACAGGCGTGCAGCCAGTCCTCGATCCGGGCCCGGTGCTCCTCCAGCCGTTCCAGCTCCGCCATGGCTATCCCTCCCCCTCAAACAGCTCCTCTACCGGTTTTCCATCCGGCCCGGCCAGGAGCTTGGAGACCTTCTGCTCTGCCTTGTCCAACTGTGTGGTGCATTTCTTCATCAGTCTGGTCCCTTCTTCAAAGAGGGCCAGCGCATCCTCCAGAGGAGCGTCACCCTGTTCCAACTGTTTTACAATCTCCTCCAGCCGCGCCATGGCCTGTTCAAAGGTTACTTTCTTTTCCGCCATCTATTTCGTCCTTTCCCTATCCGGCAGGTTCAATCACTTTACAGGAAACTTTGCCATCCGCCATGCGCAGGAGCAACGTCTCGCCCAGCATGGCCTCCTTCGCGGAGCGAAGTACCGCCCCGTCTGACCGCTGGGGAATGGCATAGCCCCGGCCCAGTACCTTAAGTGGACTCAGGGCGTCCAGCGCCGCCGCCAGTCGGGCAAAGCGCTCCCGCTCCCGGCCCATGGCCCCGGTCAGTCCGTGGGCCAGCCGGTCCCGCTGGTAGTCCAGCAGCATCCGCCGGTCGTTGATATAGTTCATGGGGTCCTGCAGCGCCCGGCAGCGCCCGGCCTGCTCCAGTTCACGGCGGGCCCGCTCCAGTCGGCGGCCCATGGCCCCAGTCAAGCGGCCTTCCATCTGCTCCAGCCAGCCATAGCACTCGTTCTGATCCGGCACCGCCAGCTCCGCGGCGTTGGAGGGGGTGGCCGCCCGGAGATCCGCCACAAAATCCGCAATGGTCACGTCGGGCTCATGGCCCACGGCGGAGATGACCGGAATCTCAGAGGCATAGATGGTACGGGCTACGTCCTCGTCGTTGAAGGCCCAGAGATCCTCCATGGAGCCGCCGCCCCGTCCAGTAATCAGCAGGTCGGCCACCCTATGCAGGTTGGCCCAGGCGATGGCCGCGCAAAGCTCCCCAGGGGCCTCCGCCCCCTGTACCCGCACCGGCAGCACCAGCACCTCCGCCAGCGGCCAGCGGGCCCCCAGTATGCGGAGCATATCCCGCACCGCAGCCCCCGCCGGGGAGGTAATGAGGGCGATTTTTCGAGGATAGCGCGGGATGGGCTTCTTGTGGGCCGGGTCGAACAGCCCCTCTTGGTAGAGCTTCTGCTTGAGTTGTTCAAAGGCCACATGGAGGTCCCCCACGCCGTCGGGGGTCAGCTCACTACAGTAGAGCTGATACTGCCCGTCCCGTGGAAAGACCGTTACCCGGCCAAAGGCCACCACCTTCATGCCGTTTTCCGGACGGAACCGCAGGCCCATGGCCTCCCGCCGGAACATGACACAGCGGATGGCCCCCTCCGCGTCCTTCAGGGAGAAGTAGTGGTGTCCGGAGGGATAGGCCTTGTAGTTGGAGAGCTCTCCCCGCACAAAAAGGCCGGCCAGAGCACCGTCGCGGTCCAGCAGGCCTTTGATATATTGGTTGACCTGGGTTACGCTGTAAATTGGGGCGTTCTTCATGCCTCGGCCTCCTGTCTCAGACTGCGCCAAGCCAGAATGGCCGCCCCCATGGCGTTGTCGGTGGAGTACTGGGGCGCGGCAAAGGCTGCGTCGCTCATAACAGTACGCAGCAGGCGGTTGGAGGCCACGCCGCCGGAGCACAGCACCGGCAGGCCGGGCCAGCGTTTCCGGGCCGCGTCGGTGGCCCGACGTACTGCCGACGCCACCGTCTCCAGGGTAAAGCGGGCGATCTCCGCCGGCGGCTTTCCCTGCTCTGCCAGCGCCTTTACCTTATTTTCCATCCCGGACAGGGAGAATGTCAGGTCGTTCAGCTTTACAGGAAATCCCCGTATCAAGTCGCTCTCCGACGCCAGGACGTCCAGCGCCTTTCCCGCCGGGAAGGGCAGGCCCAGGAGCACGCCGGTGCGGTCGATGAGCTGTCCGGCGGAGATGTCGCTGGTGCCGCCCACACATTGCGCCCTGACATTGACCCCGTCCGGCTCCACATAGAGCAGCTCTGTGGTGCCGCCGGACAGGTGCCAAGCCAGCATGGGCCGGTCCAGCAGCTCCAGCCGTCCCGCTGACCAGGCGGCGGCGGCGATGTGGCCCTGCTGGTGGGACACGGCGTAAAACGGCACGCCCAACGCATCCGCCAGCGTCTGCCCCTGCCCCTCTCCCGCCAGAAAGCAGGGCATATAGGAGCCCTCCACCGCCCTCGGCCGGGTACTGGCCCCCACGGCGGACAGGCCGGTCAGCCAGCCTTCCGCCCGCAGCTCGGCAAAGCGCCCAGGCAGGTGTTTGATGTGCTGGAACAGCGCGTCGCTCTGCCGCAGACCCAGCTCGCCGGGGCGCACCTCCAGCAACCGGCCGGCGTTATAGCCGCCGCTGCCGTCAAATACCGCTGCCGAGGTGGTGTAGTTGCTTGTGTCGATGCCCAGTGCGCGCATATTACGCCTCGTCCTGCGGCCGCTCCGCCGCTGGCTTGAGGCCCACCGGCTCCGGCGGGCACTCGTTGCGGACGAAGGAGCCCAGGATGCCGTTGACAAAGGACACGACCTCCGGCTCCTCATAGTGCTTGGTCATCTCCACCGCCTCATTGATGGCGGCGGCGTTGGGGATATCCTGCATATACAGGATCTCATACATGGCCACCCGCATGATCGCGATGGCCACCCGGTTCAGACGGGAGTATTTCCAGCCGATGGCATACTTCGAGATGTATTCATCCAGCTCGGGGCTGTGTTCATACACGCCCTTCACCAGCTTGGAGATATACTCCCGCTGCTTCTCATTGGGGAACTCCGCATAGAGCGGCTCCTCCTCCCCAATCTGCTCAAAGGTCTTGCGGTTCAGCGCCTCCGCCAGCAGTTCCTCTGCCGTCTGGTTGGTAAAGCCCAGCTCAAAGGCAAAGTGGACGGCAATCTCTCGGGCAGCAGTTCTGGTCATTCTGGTTCCTCCATGGCGGGATAATCCCGCGGCTTTTTGTCATAGATGATTGTATTATACAACAACCATGCATAAAAAGAAAAGAGCAAATTCCACGCAACGTCAAAAAGCCCAGGGCACGCCCTCCGCACCCCGGGTTTTCCAGGAAAAACGTACACAGACGCGTGCCGGAACCCGGCACGCGTCTGGTGCTTCTCCCTTTACTGGGCCTTCTTTCCATCCCGGTCGAAGGCAACGCCCAGCACATGGACGTTGACACACTCCACCGTCAGGCCGCTGGTGTTCTCGATGGCACTGTATACTGCGTTTTGGACCTCCTTCGCCACATCAATAATGGTATAGCCATACTTGATGAGTAAAGAGACATCCACGCGGATGCTCTCCTCCTCCACTGCGATATGGATGCCCTTGGACAGGTTCTTCTTTCCGCCCAGCAGTTCGGCGATGTCACTGCCCAGATTGGCGGCGAGGCTTCCAACCCCCTCCACCTCCATGGCAGCGGCAGCGGCGATCACCGCCAGAACCTCCTCAGAAATATGGATGTTCCCAAGCTCGTCAGGGCGGGAGACATATTCCTTTCCATCCGCCATTCCGGTCACGCTCCTTTTCTCTACTCGGTCGTTTTCATTGTACCACAAAATAGAGAAATTACAACTGGTTTTTCTCCGCGCGCTCCAGAACCACCTATCCCTCGGCCTCGATAATCTTCACCTGGCTGGCCTCCATCCCGGTCTCGTCGGTGACAATTTCAGTGATTTTTGCCACGTCCGCATCGGTGAGGCCGCCCTCCCGGGCCGATACCACCACGCTGACGCTCTCATCGCCGATAAAGGCCACGCAGTCGGTGTAGCCCTTGGCCGTCACCAGGTTCTCAATCTGCGCCTCGGAGACGGTATAACTGGCCAGGGTCTGGATTGCCTCGCCGTTGGCCTCCTTCATGGTCTCATCGGCGCTCTCATTGGCGATGGAATCCTGGAGGATCGCCAGGGCGCTGTCCCGCGCCTGCTGCCGGTTCAGACGGGCCGAGTCGAAATAGCTCCCGCCGCCGGTGGTCCCTGCCTCGGGCGAGGCGGAGGATGCCGGGTCGGGGCTCGCTGCCGTTCCTCCCACCAGCGGGTCGCTGGTCTGGCCGTTCACCAGGGCCGCCTCACCCAGTGTCTTGCCCGCATCCGCCGTCTCTCCACTCTGATACGACCAGTTCAGATAGACGGCCACACAGACAAAGAGCACGATCGCGGCCACCACGGCATTTCGTTTCCACACTTTCATCTTTGCTTCCTCACTTTCCTTTACAAACTGATATCTTGTCCGCGCCAAGTCCCGTTAACGCGGAAACCGCCTCCACCAGACGAAGCTGGACCGTCGGCTCTCCGCCTCCCGAGCATACCACAAGAGCCCCCTGGAATTGGGGCGAAAGCTGCTGTAACGTCACCGTTCCCTCTACGCCGGAGCCGGCTGAAATCACTACATTGGTTACCTCCGCCTCCGTCCTCCCCTCATCTACTGTGCTCTGGGAGTCCTGGGCCAGAATCCGGCGCGGGCCGCTCTGCAGGGTCAGCACCACCCGTACCTCCCCAACGCCGTCGATCTGGGCCAGGGCCTGTTCCAGCTTCCGCTCCAGCTCCTCCACCTGGAAAGGGTCGGAACCGGATTCCTGACTGCTTTCAACCGCCCCGCCGCCGCGCTTCTCCCCGCCGAAGGAAGGCAGCAGCAAAAGCACCACTCCGGCCAGAATCACCACAAGTACAAATTTGTACCGGTCAAACAGGCTGCGCAGCTTGCTGCCCCATACCCCGAAGCCCTCTGTTTTCATCCCTCGTCCCCGCTTTCGTACCGCTGCCGCTCCGCCGGGATGGCGAAGTCTTCCTCAATGGTCCGCTCCAGCGCCTCCTGCTGCTCTGCCGTCAGGCTACCCATGACGGTAACCGACTGTGGAATAGGCCACTCTTCCTCCCCGTCCGCCTCCACCGTAACTTGGCAGTCGATGCCCAGGGCGGCCGCCTTGTCCTGAATATATGCGCCGGACTGTTCTTCTATGATGTCCTTCATCAAGATTTCGTTCTCCTCCTCCAGATCCGCGCTGTATGCGCTCAGCTCCAGCTTGTACTCCGTCAGTGCCCGGGTCAGCGCCGTGGTATCCAGCTTTAGCAGGGGGTTCAGGATAGCCGCCAGCAGCACTAGCCCCCCGGTCAGGCGGGCAATGCGCCTGATACTCCCCGCCGGAATCAGGCTCTCGGCCAGAGCCACGAGCATAGCCGCACAGGTGATCCCAACCAGCCAATGTCGAATCAGTTCCAGCATAGCCCCTACCTCACCACCGCCGTAATGGCGGAAACCATGGAGATGAGCAGCAGCAGGGCGCTGGCTCCGGTCATCCCAAGTACCAGCCCGAAGGCGCCGCCGATCTGGTCAATGAGCCCCGCCACCCGGCCGCTGGAAACGGTAGCGCTGAGGGCGGAGGTCACTTTATACGTCAGGTAGTGGATACCGAGCTGGAGGAAGGGCGCCACGCACATGCACAGCACCGCAAGCATGCCGAACACCCCCACCGCATTTTTCAGTATTCCGGCCCCGGCCAATACGGTTTCCGCCGCGTCGGACAGGATACCGCCTACCACCGGAACCAGGCTGGACATGGTAAATTTGGCCGCCTTGACGGTTACCGCGTCGGTAGAGCCCGCAATCACACCGCTGACGGTCAGATAACCCACAAAAACCAGCAGGACCACGGTCAGTACACTGGTCACCACCCACTTCAGGGTGCCTGCGATGCGCTTAAGCCCCTCGTTCCCCACCGCCGCATAGGCCACACAGGCGGCTATGTAGGTATAGACCAGGGGCAGCAGCAGGCGGTTGATGAGAGTAATCAGTATGTCGGAAAAGAGCATGGTGGCCAGTTGGCGGGCCACTGCCCCACTGGGAGAGCCTGCGGCGGCGGCCGCCGCCGTAATCGTGGGCAGGAGTATCTTTGAAAAGGTCTCCATCTGTTCCAGCGCCTCCCGTCCCATTCCGATGAGGGAGTTGGCGTCCGCCACCGCCACCGCAGTGATGGCCAGTGCGCCCACAATGGCCACTACATCGGTGGTCTGACTCACCCCCATGCCGCCATACAGCCCCTCGGCCAGGCCGCACAGCAGTACCACCGTCAGCAGCAGCACACCGCTGCGCACAGCCTTGCGCACCACACCAGAGATCTGTCCGCTGCCGGTATTCAGAATGGTTTGGAGCCCTTCATCCAGACTGATGCCCGCCTCCAGCGCTCCGTCGGGCAGATAGCCCCCCGCCGCGTCCTGGAGCGCATCCAGATCCAGCGCCTCCGACTGGGCGGCCAGCACATCGCTGGCCGAGGCCGCCCCCATGCCCGACAGCAGAAGCAGAACCGCCAGGCACATCAGTATTCTTCGTCTCATTCGTATCCCCTTCGTCTTTTACAGCAGTCCCGTCACAGTGTCCAGCACCGCCCGCAGCAGCGGAAGGGCCACGCACAGGGCCACGGCGGCCCCCGCGGTCTCCACGAAGGCCGCGATGCCGCTCTCCTTCGCGTCCCGGCACACCTCGGCGGAAATATGGGTCAGGATTGCAATACCCACGGTCTTGAGCACCGGCGCCAGCACTGCCGGCGACAGGCCGGCGGCCTCGCCCAGCTCGTCCATCAGGGCGCGCACGCTCTCCACCGCCCCCAGGGCCATGGTCAGAACCAGCGCTCCGGCGGCCAGAGAGAGAACCAGACCCACCTCCTGCGCCCGCTGCTTCACCACCACGGCGCACACAGCGGCGGCTACGGCGGCGGCGGCAATCTTCAGAATATCCTCCATGGTTCACAGCCCGAACAGGTTTTTAACCAGTTCAAACAGGCCGCTGATCTGCTGCACCACCATCATTAGTACCACTACCAGCCCGGCCAGGGTGGTCATGGTGGCCTGTTCATCCCGCCCCGAGCGGGAGAGCACCTGATTGAGCACCGAGACCAGAATCCCAATGGCCGCAATCTTGAAAATCAAATCCACATCCATATCGCACGCTCCCTCACAGCAGCAGGATAACCAGGAATGCCCCGGCCGTGATCCCGAGCACCTGGTACATCCTCCCTTGTTTTTCCCGGGCCTCCCGGGCCTGCTCCAGCGCCCGGGACAGCTCCGCACGGGTGTGGGCGAGGGCTTCCCGCTGCCCGTCCCCGTCATAGCGGCCCAGCACCTCCCCCAGCTCCTCCAGGGCCAGCCGCCCCGGGCCGTCCAGCCCCAGGGGCACCTGCTCCAGGGCCTCCCGCCACAGCTCCGCCATGGACCGCTCTCCCAGCTCGTCCAGCAGGGTCCGGCAGCGGGCAAACAGCGTGCACACCGGCGGAGGGCTCTCCGCCGCGGCGCGCTCCAGCAGCTCCGGCATGGGCGTCAGGCGGAAGGCAATCTCCCGCTCCATCCCCTCCAGTGCCCCCAGCAGAGCCCGAAGCACCGCCACCCGGCGGGAGAGCTGGGCGGCGGCGGAGCAGCCCAGCGCCCCCGCCCCGCCGGCCAGCAACAGCGCCCCGATCAGCTTCAGCATAGCTCCACCACCTGGTAGCGCCGTTCCCTCCCCGCCCGCTCGATGATCACCAGCCGCCGGAACAGCCCCTCGTCCAGCAGGCGGCGGTACAGGGGACGGGCCTTCAGCTCCTCCAGACTCCCCGCATGGGCGGTACACAGCAGCGACACGCCGCAATTGGCCGCCATCTCCAGCGCCGCAGCGTCCTCCGGCGCGGTGATCTCATCCGCCGCCAGCACTTGGGGGTTCATTCCCCGCAGGAGCATCAGCAGGGCCGGCCCCTTGGGGCAGCCGTCCAGCACGTCGGTCTGCCGCCCGATGGAGAACTGCGGCTCCCCCTGATACATGGCGGCCAGCTCACCCCGCTCGTCCGCCACCCCCACACGGAGGGCGGGGCCGCCCTCCCCGTCGGAGACGGCACGGATCAGATCCCGCAGCAGGGTGGTCTTTCCGCCTCCCGGTGGCGAGAGGAGCAGTGTGCTCTGGAGCACGCCCCCACTCCACAGCCTGTCCAGGACCGCCGCGGAGAGCCCCGGCACCTCCCGGGCCACCCGGATGGCCAGCGAGGAGAGCTGCCGCAGATTTCGCACCTCCCCATCCCGCACCACGCCGCTTCCACAGATGCCGATGCGGTGCCCGCCGCGTACGGTAAAAAAGCCGTTGCGCACCCGTTCCAGCGCCGTATGGGCGGAGGCCTGAGTGGCAATCTCCAGCACCAGGCTCAGATCCATGGAACGCACCGGCGCCTCCGCACCAGGAACCGTCCGCTCACCCTCCGGGCAGACCAGAGTCAGTGGACGCCCCGCCCGCAGGCGGAGCTCCTCCACCCGGGCCTGGCTTGTCCCATCCAGCCGTTCCACCGGCCGCCTGAGATGGGGCGGCAGCAGAGCCGCCGCCTGGCGGAACCGGACTGCATTTCGTTCTTCCGACATACCCTCACGTCCTTCTTTTGTACTTGGCACATCCTATGAACGCCTGTCCCCGTTTATGCCCCTTCTATTTATATTCACTATTCCTATCTATTTTGTATATTTTCCATAGATTGGCGGTCATAATTTTGTCGGAATCACCGCTTGCACAGTTCTCCCCGGATATGGTACCCTATGGACGAACTCAGTTTGTTATTGCTAACCACTTTACTGAGTCCCGAGCGACGTGCAATGTGATGCGGCATGTAAGTCCAGTTTGCTCACAAGGTGCGCTGTCTTTTTTTGCCCAAAAGTTAGTTATAGCTAATTACAACCTTGAGAGGAGGACCTCCCATCAAACGACATCTTTCCACCCTGCTCTTGGCACTGGCCCTTCTGGTGCTGTCGATCTGGTCACTGTTTCTCGGCGTGATCGATATAAACCTGTCCGGGCTGCTGTCGGGAGAGCTCGAACAACTGGAGATTTTTCTGATCTCGCGTCTGCCCCGCCTGCTGGCGATCCTGTGTACCGGGGTCGGTATGAGTGTGGCCGGTCTGATCATGCAGCAGCTCTGCATGAACAAATTCGTCTCTCCCACCACCGGAGCCACCATCTCCTCGGCCCAGTTCGGCATTCTTCTGGCCCTCCTGTTCCTGCCAAACTCCACTCTGTGGGGACGGGCGCTTTTCTCCTTCGTCTTTGCCGTTCTGGGTACCTGGACCTTTGTCTGGTTCATTCAGCGCATCCAGTTCAAGGACGTGGTCATGGTTCCCCTGGTGGGCATCATGTTCGGCAATGTCATCGGCGGCCTCACCAACTATCTGGCCTACCAGTATGAGATGACTCAGGCCCTGTCCACCTGGACCGTGGGCCACTTCTCCATGGTGCTCCGCGGCCGGTATGAGCTGGTCTACCTGATCGTACCGCTGGTCACCCTGGCCTTTCTGTTTGCCAACCACTTCAATATTGTCGGTATGGGGAAGGACTTCTCCAAGAACCTGGGCGTGCCCTACAACTTGGTGCTGTTCCTCGGGCTGACCATCGCCGCGATGATCACCGCCAGCGTGGTTGTGGTCGTGGGCTCCATCTCCTACATCGGCCTGATCGTCCCCAATGTGGTGGCCATGTTCAAGGGGGACAAGATCCGCGGCACGCTGATGGACACGGCCCTGTTCGGCGCCGTCTTCGTGCTGGGGTGCGACATGATCGGCCGGGTGGTCATCGCCCCTTACGAGCTCCCCATCGAGCTGATTGTGGGCATACTGGGCAGCCTTATCTTCGTGGTGCTGCTGCTCTACCGGCTCCGCCACGGCCGCAAGGCGATCCGTCTCACGGGAGGCGGCGCCGGCTGCGGCTGCGCCCCGGCGGCCCATCTGGATGGAGGTGACGCCGCATGAACCGGACAAGCACAGCCCTTCCCTCCGCCTCCTACCGGGCAAACGTCCGCAAGGTGACTCTGCTGGCCCTGCTGGTTCTGCTGGCCGCGGTGTGCTACATGGTTGTGGCGGTCAACTTCGGCAGCCAGCAGTTGATGCTCTACTCCATGAAAATCCGCACCCCCAAGCTGGTAGTCATGCTCATCACCGCCTTTGCCATCGGCGGCGCCTCCATCGTGTTCCAATCCATCATCAACAATACCATCGTCACCCCCTGCCTGCTGGGTATGAACTCCCTCTACACCCTGATTCACACGGCGGTGGTCTTTTTCGCCGGCTCGGGCAGCCTTCTGGCCCGCAGCGCGAACCTGTCCTTCGCGGCGGATGTGATCCTGATGGGCATTGTGGCCACCATTATCTACAGCTATCTCTTTCAAAAAACGAACCACAATGTACTCTATGTCCTGCTCATCGGCACCGTGCTCTCCTCCTTTTTCTCCAGCATCCAGACCACGCTGACCCGGGTGATGGACCCCAATGAGTACGACAGCCTGCTCTCCACCCTGGTGGCGGACTTTGAAAACATCAACTCCGAGATCATCGTCTTCGCCCTGGTGCTGCTGGCGGGGCTGATCTTCGTCCTGCGGCGGGATCTGGCCCTGCTGGATGTGCTCACCCTGGGCAAGCACCAGGCCATCAATCTGGGAGTGGACTACGACCGGAGCATCCGCCGCCTGCTGCTGGGCGTCACCCTGTGCATCGCGGTGGCCACTGCCATGGTGGGCCCCATCTCTTTCCTCGGCCTGATTATCGCCAACATCGCCCGTCAGCTCTTCAAGACCTACCGCCACACCTATTTGATTCTGGGCTCCGCCCTGGTGGGCATGGTGGTGCTGGTGGCGGGACAGCTTGTGGTGGAGCGTATCTACCACTACGCGGTGCCCATCAGCGTGTTCATCACCGTGGGCGGCGGCGTCTACTTTCTCTATCTTCTTTTGTCCAACAGGAGGGTGTAACCCATGCGTGTCAAGGATCTGACCAAACAGTACGACGGCAAGACGGTGGTGGACTCCGTCAGCTTTGAAATCCCGAAAGGCAAGGTCATCTCCATGATCGGCCCCAACGGCGCGGGCAAGTCCACGGTGCTCAACATCATCTCCCGCCTGATCGCCCGGGACAGCGGCCTGGTGGACTTCGACGGCCGGGACATCGGCAAGTGGAAGAGCAAGGAGCTGGCCAAGCGGCTGGCCATCCTCACCCAGAGCAACAACATACAGATGAAGCTCACGGTTCGGGAGCTGGTGACCTTCGGCCGCTTCCCCTACTCAGGCAGCCATCTGAACGAGGAGGATCAGCGCATCATCGACAAGGCCATCGCCTACATGGAGCTGGAGCCCTTTCAGGACCGGTTCATTGACGAGCTCTCCGGCGGCCAGCGCCAGCGGGCCTATATCGCCATGGTCATCGCCCAGGACACCGAGTTTATCCTTCTGGACGAGCCCACCAACAACCTGGACATCTATCACGCCACCAGCATGATGAAAATCGTCCGCCGCCTCTGCGATGAGCTGGGAAAGACGGTGATTCTGGTCCTCCATGAGATCAACTACGCGGCCTTCTATTCCGACTACATCTGCGCGTTCAAGGACGGAAGGATCGCCAAATTCGGAACCGTAGAGGAGGTGATGACCAAGGAAACGCTGTCGCAGATCTATCAGGTGGACTTTGAAATCATGGAGATCGAGGGTCGCCCCCTGTCCATCTACTATTGACCCTGCCGCTCAAACAACCGCGAACATTCGCTTAGAAATGGAGAACACACATGAAAAAAGGAATCTCTCTTGCACTCGCCCTGGCCCTCGCACTGGGCCTGACCGCCTGCTCCACCGGTGGAGACGACACCCGGTCCACCGGCAGCCCCTCCCCCGCCGTGGAGAGCCCTGCGGCCGGCACCGAGGCTCCCTCCGCCCCCGAAACCGTCACCATCACCTCCCTGAACGCCGACAAGGAGGCCGTGGAGCTGGAGGTCCCCTACGATCCTCAGCGCATCGCCATTCTGGACATGGCCTCCCTGGATATTCTGGATGCCCTGGGCGTGGCCGGGGGCCGCGTTGTCGGCTCCGCCGACACCTCCCTGGACTACCTCCAGAGCTATGTGACCGATGAGAACGTGGCCAATCTGGGCACCATCAAAACCGCCGATCTGGAGGCGGTCATGGCCGCCCAGCCCGATGTGATCTTCATCGGCGGCCGCCTGGCCAAGTCCTACGACGCCCTGAGCGAGATCGCCCCCGTGGTCTACCTCGCCACCGACAGCGAGCTGGGCGTGGTGGAGAGCGTCCGCCAAAACGCCGCTACCATCGCCTCCATGTTTGGTCTGGAAGACAAGGTGGACGAGCTGATGGCCGGCTTTGACGCCCGCATCCAGACCCTGGCCGACTTCGCCGCGGACAAGACCGCCGTTGTGGGTATGTGCACCAGCGGCGGCTTCAACGTGCTGGGCAACGACGGCCGCTGCTCCATCATCGGCCGGGAGATCGGCTTTGAGAACATCGGCGTGGATGCTGACATCGACACCTCCACCCACGGCAACGAGGCCTCCTTCGAGTTCGTTGTGGAGAAGAACCCCGACTACATCTTCGTCATGGACCGGGACGCCGCTATTCAAACTGACGGCGCCCAGCTCGCCCAGGAAATCATGGAGAACGAGCTGGTCATGGGAACCGATGCCTACAAGAACGGCAATATCGTCTATCTGGCCCACCCCGCCGTATGGTACACCGCCGAGGGCGGCATCACCGCTCTGGACATTATGCTCCAGGATCTGGAGAGCAAGCTGCTGGGCTGAGCCCGGCAAACAACAGGAAGGGGCGGGATACCCATGGGTATCCCGCCCTTTCCTCCTCTTCCCCTCCCCGCCGCCCCGTGCTATAATGGGTTATCATGACACAGGGAGGACATATCATGGCGGCCATTCTGCTGATTCCATTTCTAAGCCTGCGCTTCGGAGTGCTCTCCATGCTGGACAGCAGCGCACTCCGGCGGGCCGCCCACTTCCCCCCGTTCCGCGGGCCCGAAAAGCCTGCCTACTGGCTCTATCAGCTCTCCAGCGCCGCCCTGCTGCTGGGCCCCTTCTTCGCGTCGGTCCATACTGCGCCCGCCCCCCTCTTCTGGAGCGGAGCGGCCCTCTACGCATTCGGCCTGCTCCTTCTCCTGCTCTCCGTCATCGGCTTCGCGGCCCCCTCGGAGAGCGGCGTGCGCCACAAGGGTGTCTACCGCATCTCCCGCAATCCCATGTATGTTTCCTATTTTTTCGTCTTTCTAGGCTGCGTCCTCCTCACGCAGTCGCTACCGCTTCTGGCCGCCCTCCTCGTCTTTCAGCTCACCGCCCACACCGTCATCCGGGCCGAGGAGCGCTGGTGCCGCCAGACCTTCGGCGCGGCCTACGAGCGCTACTGCGGCTCGGTCAGACGCTACCTATAAATAACAGAGGCGGCGGACAGGATGTCCGTCGCCTCTGTTATTTTTTATCTGCCCGCTTTTGGCTGGCGTACCTCGCTGAGATCCTCCCGGGCCTTGAGGGAGGCCACCAACTCCGCAGCCTCCTCAGCCGGGGTTCCCTTAGGCAGTGCATACTCCTCGGTCTTGGCAAACTCCTGCTCCAGGCTCTTCTTCTGGGCCTTGAGCCACTTCTCCGCCGCAGGCACTCCAGCCGGATACACCAGCGCCACCCGGCGGGCCCGCCGCTTCATCTGATTCACCCACAGCTTGGCCGGGTCATGGTTGCGGAAGCCCAGGTTGACCACCAGCAGCACGATGGCGACGGCCGCGGTGACAAATCCGAACAGTTGAGACACCCGGATGGAGGTGCCGAACAGGTACAGGCTGTCGGTGCGCAGGCCCTCGATAAAGCCCCGGCCCACGCCGTACCAGGCAAAATAGCTCAGGAACATCTGGCCGTCAAACTTCCGCCAGCGCCGTGCAATCTGCACCAGAAGGGCAAAGCCCAGTAGATTCCACAGAGACTCATAGAGGAAGGTGGGGTGCACCTCCATGTACTGCCGCACTCCGTCCACATAGGCATAGATGCCCATGCGCCAGGGCAGCTCTGTGGGGCCGCCGTAGGCTTCAATATTGACAAAGTTGCCCCACCGGCCGATCATCTGGCCGATGAGCATACCGAACACCCCCAGGTCTGCAAAGGCCAGAAATCGGATCTGCCGCACCTTGCAGAACACCAGCAGGACGACAACCGCCATGATGACGCCGCCGTAGATGGCAAGGCCCCCGTCCCAGATGCGGACCATGGCTCCAAAGTCCAGGGAACCGTCCTCCCGGCGGTAGAGGTCCAGGTAAAAGAGGATGTAGTACAGCCGCGCCCCTACGATGGACAGGGGCACGGCAAAAAAGAGCATGTCGATGATGTCGTCCTGCTTGATGCCGAAGCGCTTGGCCGCATGGCAGCAGTACAGGACGGCCAGCAGGAATCCGGCGGCAATGATGATGCCATACCAGTACACCGGCCAGCTCCCGATGTGGAAGGCCACCCGGTTCAGGTGGAATTCCAGACCCAGGCCGGGAAAGGAGACGGTTCCCATCATGCCTCCTCCCCCGGCCGGACCACGGCCAGACCGCACCGCTCCGGCGTTACCCAGCGGCGGATGCAGTCCTCCACATCGGCTTTGGAGATACCGTCGAACACCTCGGGGAAGGTCAGGTACTCCACACCGGCAAAGTGGGCCTGGGCCAGTTCGATGCACACGTTTTCAAAGGAGTTGAGGCCCCGCACCTTGGCGCCGTACACCCCCTTTTTCAGCCGGCGGAACAGGCCCTCGTCCACACCCTCCTGGGCGATGCGGGCCCCCTCGGCCAGCACGGCGTCCCGCACCGCACGGGGATCGCAGCTCTCGCCGCCCGCCGCCATCAGGGCACAGCCGGGATAGAGCTCAAAGCCGTAGCCAAAGTTCTTGTTGATGAGGCCCTCGCTGTAGAGCCTGGCATACAGGGGGCTGGAATTGCCCAGCAGCGCCTCGCAGGCCAGCTCGCCCATGAGCTGGCGGCGCAGGTGCTCCTCCCCGGCGGGGGCGGGCTCGGCCTTGAAGCCAAGCTGGAAGATGGGGGTGGACACCTCCATGCGCAGCTCCTTTTCCGGCTTGGCCGCCGCGCCGTCCTCCTCCCCGCCGTAATCCCGCTCAATGTGCCCGCCCGGCTCCTTCGGCAGGATTTCCCGGGCAATGCGCACCACCTCTTCCGGCTCCACGTCCCCCGCCACAGTGAGCACCATGTTGGAGGGGGTGTAGAACGCCTTGTGGCAGGCGTAGAGGGTGTCGGCGGTGATGTGGGAGATGGACTCCTGGGTGCCGGCGATGGGCACCCGGATGGGGTGGTGATCAAACAGGCACTCCATCAGGCCGTAAAACACCTGGTTGTCCGGATCGTCCTCCACCATGCGGATCTCCTGGCCGATGATCCCCTGCTCCTTGTCCACGCTCTCCTGGGTAAACCAGGGAATGGACACGAAGGAGAGGAGAATTTTCAGGTTGTCGCAGAATTTCTCCGTGCTTTCAAAATAGTAGCCGGTGAGGGCCGAGCTGGTGAAAGCGTTGGGGGAAGCCCCGTTGGCCGCCAGATCCTGGAGGGCGTTGCCGTCCTCGGTATCGAACATCTTGTGCTCCAGGAAGTGGGCCACCCCCGCCGGAGTGTCCCGCCACTGGCCATCCAGCCGGAACTTCATATCCATGCCGCCGTAGTTGGTGGCAAAAAAGGCGTAGCTCTTCTGAAACTCGGGCCGCCGGTCCACATAGATGTGCAGGCCGTTGGGCAGCTCCGCGTGATAGATTTTCTCCCCGATGCGGGGGTATTCTTTGCTTACCATGGGCTCACTCCTTGCCTTTCAGGAAATAGACCGTGTCCAGCGTCAGCTTCTGGGCCGCCGCCTGTACCTGCGCCCGGGTGGTGCGCTCCACCCGCTGGGCCAGCTCGTCGGGCGCCTCGGTGAGGCCGGCGGCCGCCTGACCCAGCCAGTAATCCTCCAGACGGCTCTGGGCGTCCAGGGTGGTCATCAGGGTGCTCACCACCGAACGGCGGGCCCACTCCAGCTCGTCGTCTGTAAAGCCGCCGTCCTTGCAGGCCTGAAGCTGGGCAAGGATCTCGTCCTGCGCCTGGCCCACCTTGGAGAACTCCACGCCGGAGGAGACCAGCATCACGTCCTTGTACTTCATCAGGCCGGAGCTGGCATAGTAGCACAGGGAGAGCCTCTCCCGCACGTTGAGAAAGAGCTTGGAGGTGGTGGTTCCGCCGTAGACCGCATTGAGCAGCATCAGGGCCGGGTAGTCCTCGTCCCAGGCATCAATGCCGGTGCGGAACCCCATGGCCAGCTTGCCCTGGGTCACGTCCAGCGCCTCCTCCACCCGGCGGGGCTGGGCGGGAGCGTTCCCCTTTTCGGGGCGCGCGAGGGGCACGCGCTCCCCTGCGGGCAGGCCGTCCACGATGGCCTGAACCGCCGCCCGCACCCGCTCCAGGGGGGCGGAACCGCAATAGTAGAACTCTATCGGGGCAGTGCGAAGCACCTGCTGGTAGCAGTCCCACAGCTTTTGGGGTGTGATGGCCGCCGCGGACGCCTCATCCCCCAGCTTGTCCACTCCGAAGGGCTCTCCGGCGCACATCTCCGCCACCACACGCACCTGGGCATACTGGCGCTTGTCGTTGACCTGGGCGCGGATACGGGTGACCAGGTTCTCCCGCTCTTGGCGGGTATAGTCGGGGCAGAAGGCCCCGTCCCGGGTGTACGGGCGGAGCACCAGCTCCCCCAGCAGGGCGGCCGACGGCTCCAGTACGGCGGAACCGTCCAGAGTATAGGCGTCGTCCAGGAAGCTGCCCACAAAGCCCACGCACTGGGTCTCCCCCTTTTTGCGCACCGTAGGCTCCAGGGAACCGCCGTACAGCTCGTCCAGAACGGCGGAGAGGGATTCCATATCCGGGTGCTCCGCGGTGCCCCGGCGGAGCACCATGGGCAGCAGCGCCTGGAGCGCGGCCTGTTCACGGGCCAGGGGCAACAGGAACTGCATCCCCAGCACGCTGGATTTGAATTTCTGCGTCTGCACCGCCGTCAGATGGACGCCGGGCAGAAGCTGTGTCCGGGTGACCTCAATCACAGCTTTACCATTCCTTTCCTTATGGGAACTGCCAAAGTATCAACATCGGATATTATACAACGTTTTGACGGTTTTGACACTAGGAAAACGAAAAAAGATTGGCGCCGCGGCGGCTTGCTCCCGACCCTAACCTCCGGTAAAATGAAATTACCTATATTTTATAAGGAGGCCACACCATGACACGAACCGTTGTGGAACAGATCACGCAGGCCGGAGTGCAGAAGCTCCGCTTCTCCGGCGCCGCGCCGGGCCGCTACTTGACCCGGGCCGCCCTGGCGGGGGCATTTATCTTTGTAGGCGCCCTGCTCTCCAGCCTCTGCGCCGCCTGGTTCTACGACGCCAATCTCCCTCTTGCCAAGCTGCTGGGGGCCCTGGCCTTCTCTGCCGCTCTCACCCTCATTGTCCTGCTGGGCGGTGAGCTGTTCACCGGCTGTACCCTGGTCATGAGCGTATCCCTCTACGACGGCCGGGTCCGCCTGGCCGGAACCCTCCGTGTCTGGGCGCTGGCCTACCTGGGCAATCTCCTGGGCATTCTGGTGCTCTGCCTGCTGCTGGCCGGCTCCGGCTCCAGTGGGGAGCTGTTGGGGGCCTATCTGGCCCTGATCGTCCCGGGCAAGCTGTCCGCCCCCTGGTATCTGCTTCTCCTCCGGGGTGTGCTGTGCAATTTTCTGGTATGCATCGGCGTGTTCGCCGGCTTCCGCCTCCAGAGCGAGACCGCCAAGGCCCTGGTGATCGCCCTAGCCATCACCACCTTCGTCCTCACCGGACTGGAGCACTCCATCGCCAACATGGCCTATTTCGCACTCCATGCCCTGCTGAACGGCGGCGCGGACTGGGCCGCCATGGGCTGGAACCTGCTGTGGGTCACCCTGGGCAACCTGCTGGGCGGCGCGGTTTTGCTGGGCCTCCCCCTTTGGTACGCCGCAGAGCCGGAAAAGACGCAATCTTTCTCTTGACAATCCGGCCAATTTATAGTATCATCACTTCTGTTGTAAAGCTCTGTAGCTTTACCACCTTTACAGAAAACCGGCACACGGGAGGAGGCGGCAGCGATGAAAAACCAGGCATACCGCATGGCCCTGCTCTATGATTTCTACGGCGACATGCTCACCGACCGCCAGAAGGAGTTCTACGACCTCTACTACAATGAGGATCTCTCCCTGGCCGAGATCGCGGAGAACTACGGCATCACCCGCCAGGGTGTCCGGGACGTGATTGTCCGCGCCGAGGCCATCCTCACCGAGCTGGAGGACAAGACGGGCATCATCCGCCGCTTCCACAGAATGCAGGAGCAGTTCGGCCAGATGGAGACGGCGGTGGACGCCATCGCCCAACGCAACGAGGCCCATTGGCAGGACGACGAGCTGGAGGCCCTGTGCGGACAGCTCAAGGGCGTTCTGGCCCAGTTGAAACAGGAGTAACTCATGGCATTTGAAGGACTGACCGAAAAGCTCTCCGCCGCCTTCAAGAAGCTGCGCGGCAAGGGCCGCCTCTCCGAAGCCGACGTGAAGGAGGCCATGAAGGAGATCCGCATGGCCCTGCTGGAGGCCGACGTGAACTTCAAGGTGGTCAAGCAGTTTGTGGCCACCGTCACCGAGCGGGCCATCGGCTCCGACGTGCTGGAGAGCCTGACCCCCGCCCAGATGATTGTCAAAATCGTCAATGAGGAGCTGACCGCCCTGATGGGTGGCGAGAACACCAAGCTGACGATCTCCCCCAAGCCCCCCACGGTGGTGATGCTGGTCGGCCTCAACGGCGCCGGCAAGACCACCAACGGCGCCAAGCTGGCGGGCTTTATGAAGAAGCAGGGCAAGCGGCCCCTCCTGGTGGCCTGCGACACCTTCCGCCCCGCCGCCATCACCCAGTTAGAGGTGGTGGGCCAGCAGGTGGACGTTCCGGTGTTCCAGATGGGCCAGATTGACCCGGTGGACATTGCCAGGGCGGGCATCGAGCACGCCAAGAAGCACGGCAACGATATTGTGTTCATCGACACCGCCGGCCGGCTCCACGTGGACGAGGAGCTGATGGAGCAGCTCAAGGTGATGAAGGCCGCCATTGACCCCACCGAAATCCTGCTGATTGTGGACGCCATGATCGGCCAGGATGCGGTGAATGCCGCAAAGACCTTCGACGAGGCGCTGGACATTACCGGCGTCATGCTCACCAAGCTGGACGGCGATGCCCGGGGCGGTGCGGCTCTCTCTATCAAGGCGGTCACCGGCAAGCCCATCAAATTTGTGGGTGTGGGCGAGAAGCTGGACCAGGTGGAGCTCTTCTACCCCGACCGCATGGCCTCCCGTATTCTGGGCATGGGCGACGTGCTCTCCCTCATCGAGAAGGCCCAGCAGACCTTTGACGCCAAGAAAGCCGCCGAGTTGGAGCAGAAGCTCCGCAAGAACAAGTTTACCCTGGCTGATTTTTACGATCAGCTGGTTCAGATCAAGGGCATGGGTTCCCTGTCCGACATCGCCGGGATGCTCCCCGGCATGAACGCCAAGGCACTGGAAGGGGCCAGCGTGGACGAGAACGCCCTGGCCCGCACCGAGGCCATTATCCTGTCCATGACCCCGGCGGAGCGGGAGAACCCCTCCCTGCTGAACAACAGCCGGAAAAAGCGCATCGCCGCCGGCTCCGGCACTCAGGTCGTGGACATCAACCGCCTGCTCAAGCAGTTCGATATGATGCAGCAGATGACCAAGCAGTTCTCCGGCAAGCAGATGAAGCGCATGGGCAAACTTGGAAAAATGGGAAAGCTCGGCAAGCTGCCGGGACTCCCCTTCTGACCGGTTGGTAAGCGCGCTGCGGCGCGTTTCCATAGATGTGCAACAATTACATGGAGGTGAAGATACAATGGTTAAGATCAGACTGCGCCGGATGGGCGCCAAGAAGGCTCCCTTCTACCGCATCGTGGTGGCGGACTCCCGCTATCCCCGCGACGGCCGTTTCATCGAGGAGATCGGCACTTACAATCCTCTGACCCAGCCCGCCGAGATCAAGGTGGACGCGGAGCGCGCCCAGGCTTGGATCAAGACTGGCGCCCAGCCCACTGAGACCGTGAAGGCTCTGCTGAAAAAAGCTGGCGCCATCTAATGGAGGTCACGGCTGGCATGAAGGAATTGCTGACCTATATCGCCCGGAACCTGGTGGATCACCCCGACGCGGTGTCGGTCACCGAGCACAAGGGCGAGAGTGAGACCGTTCTGGAGCTTCGGGTGGCCCCCGAGGACATGGGCAAGGTGATCGGCCGCCAGGGCCGCATCGCCAAGGAGATCCGCACGCTGATGCGCTCCGTGGCCCAGCGCCAGGGCACCAAGGTTTCCGTCGAAATCGTCGACTAAAAAGCGGCGGGGTAGCGAGCCCCGCCGCTTTTTCAATGTAGGGCGCGGCCTCCTGGACGCGCCGCCTGCGGGAGGTATTTCAAATGAAAAATCAGTTTCTGGAGGCCGGGCAGATCGTGAATACCCACGGCATCCAGGGCGAGGTCAAAATCGTCCCCTGGTGCGACAGCCCCGAGTTTCTGCTCCAGTTCGGCACCCTCTATCTGGACGGAACGCCCGTAAGGGTGCGCGCCGCCCGGGTACACAAGGGCAATGTCCTCGCCGCGCTGGAGGGCGTCGCCGACGTGAATGCCGCCATGGCCCTCAAGGGCAAGATCGTCTCCATCGATCGCTCCGGCGTGGTGCTGCCCGAGGGGCGGCACTTTATCGCCGATCTGCTCGGCCTGGAGGTCCTGGACGCCGGCAGCGGGGAGAAGCTGGGGGTTGTGGCCGACGTGCTCACCCCGCCCGCCCACGAGGTCTACGTGGTGAAGGGCGAGCATGAATACATGATCCCCGCCGTGGACGAGTTCCTGGCGGAGACCAATGTGGAGGGCGGCTATATCAAGGTTCGTCTGATCGAGGGAATGCGTACCGATGTATAGGATCGATATTATGACCCTCTTTGATCTGACCGTGGGCGATATGATGAACGAGTCCATCCTGGGCCGCGCCCAGGAGCGGGACATCATTCGCATCGAGGCCCACCAGATCCGGGATTACACCCTCAACAAGCAGAAGCAGGTGGACGACTATCCCTACGGCGGCGGCCACGGCGCGGTCATGCAGGCCGACCCCCTCTACCAGTGCTGGAAGCACATTGTGGACACCTTCGGCCCGGGACATACCATCTACATGTCCCCCGCCGGCAAAACCTTCGTGGAGGCCGACGCCCGCCGCCTGCGGGACGATTACGACCACCTGATTCTGGTGTGCGGGCACTATGAGGGCATCGACGAGCGGTTCATTGAGGAGTGTGTGGACGAGGAGATCTCCATCGGCGACTTCGTGCTCACCGGCGGCGAGCTGGCCGCCATGGTGGTGGCCGACGCGGTGGCCCGGCTGGTGCCCGGGGTGCTCTCCGACCCGGAGTGCTTCGAGGAGGAGAGCCACTGGAACGGCCTGCTGGAGTACCCCCAGTACTCCCGCCCCGAGGAGTGGCACGGCCGGAAGGTCCCCCCCATTCTCCGCTCCGGCGATCACAAGAACATCGCCCGTTGGCGGCGCAAGCAGTCCATCCTCCGCACCCGCCAGCGCCGCCCGGATCTCTACGCCAGACTGGATCTTTCCTCCAAGGAGGATCAAAAGCTGCTGCGGGAGCTGGACGAGGAAGCCCCCCAATTCTAACGCAATCATTTGTTTACAGGTTTCCCCTTTACTTTTCCGCCCGCCCGTGCTACAATGACTGCACACTAGTAATCTAATTTTCATTATTATATAAGAGGGTTCCAGCTATGAGTTTTAAGATCATTGTCGACAGTTGCTGCGATTTAACGCCCGCCCAGCTCCGGGAGGACTGCTTTGTCAGCGTCCCGCTGACCATCCGGGTGGGTGAGCATATCGTGGTAGACGATGCCTCCTTTGACCAGGGTGCCCTGCTCTGGCGGATGAAGGAGAGTGCCACGGCTCCCCAGTCCTCCTGCCCTTCCCCCATCCAGTATCTGGAGGCGTTTGACTGCGGCGCCGACGACCTGTATGTGGTCACTCTTTCCGCCCTGCTCTCCGGCTCCCACAACGCGGCGGCCCAGGCGCGGAGCCTCTGGCTGGAGGACCACCCCAACTCCAATGTGCACATCTTCAACTCCTGCTCCGCCTCGGCGGGCGAGGTTCTGGTGGCCCTGAAAATCCAGGAGCTGGCCCAGTCGGGCATGGACTTCACCACGGTGGTCAGCCAGGTCTCCCGCTACATCAATGAGATGGAGACCTACTTTGTGCTGGAAACCCTGGACAACCTGCGGAAAAACGGCCGGCTCACCAGGGTGCAGTCCCTGGTTACCAGCACCCTGCACATCAAGCTGCTCATGGGCGCCACCCCCGAGGGTGAGATCTGCAAAAAGGGCCAGGCCATGTCCATCAAGCAGGCCCTGTCCAAGATGGTGTCCCTGATGGCGGCGGATCCCAAGCACGAGGGGCGCCGGCTGTCCATCGTCCACTGCAACTGCCTGGAGCGGGCCTTCCACGTCAAGGAGCTGGTCATGAAGCAGTGCCGTTTCGGGGAGATCCTCATCAGCGATACCGGCGGCATCAGCACCGTCTATGCCAACGACGGCGGCATCGTCGTGGCCTATTGATTTCGATCAAGCCATTCCGCAACCGCCCGGAGGAAATTTCCTCCGGGCGGTTGTTTTTTGCCCCTGCCTGTGCTATCATGGCAAAAATAGTTTTGGGAGGTGCTTTTATGAACTACACCATCCGCCCCATCGGGCCGGAGGACGCGGAGGGGGCCGCAGCTCTGCGCCGCATGCCGGGCGTATTTGAGAATACGCTCGGCCTCCCCTCCTACCGCACCGCCGACAGCGAGGCGTTCATCGCCGGGCTGGGCCCTGACGACCATAACTTTGTGGCCGTTCTGGACGACGGCACGGTAATCGGCTGCGCCGGCCTCACGGTCTGCTCCAATCCCCGGATGCGCCATGTGGGCGCGGTGGGCCTCTTTGTGCATGCGGACTACCAGGGCCGGGGTGTGGGCACCACCCTGATGGAAACACTGCTGGATCTGGCGGACCACTGGCTCATGCTGGTGCGGGTGGAGCTGGAGGTCTTTGCCGACAACGAGCAGGCCATCCGCCTCTATGAGAAGCTGGGCTTTGAGAAGGAAGGCCTGCTACGCATGACCACGGTGCGGAACGGCCGCTATGTGGATGAGTACAAGATGGCCCGCATTCGTCCGGGGGTGACCGCGCCATGACCTACACCATCCGCCCCGCCGGGCCGGAAGACGCCGCGGAGATCACCGCACTGCGGCGGATGCCCGGCGTATTTGAACAGGCGGCCTCCCTCCCCTCCGACCGCCCCCGCCGTATGGAGGAGCTTCTCCGCCAGCCGGGACAGGGCCGGCATGTTCTGCTGGCCGTATCGCCGGACCATACCGTGCTCGGCCTGGTCATGCTGACCGTGGAGTCCAACCCCCGGCGGCGGCACGCCGGCGGCCTGGGCATCATGGTGCGCACCGACTGCCAGGGACAGGGCATCGGCACCGCCCTGTTGGAGGCGGTCTTGGATCTGGCGGACAATTGGCTGATGCTCCGCCGGGTGGAGCTGGAGGTCTACGCCGACAACGGGGGCGCCATCCGCCTGTACGAGCGCTTGGGCTTTGAGACGGAGGGGTGCAAGCGGGAGGCCGCCGTGAAAGCGGGGGCCTACGTGGACACGCTGGTGATGGCCCGGCTGAGAAACCGCTGATGTCCCAGGGCAGATTGTTTGAGCTGCTCTGTCTCCTGCTGGAGCGGGGCCGCATGACCGCGCCGCAGCTGGCGGAGCACTTCGAGGTATCGGTGCGCACCATCTACCGGGACATCGACGCGCTGTCGGCGGCCGGGGTGCCGGTATACAGCGCGCCGGGCAAGGGCGGCGGGGTGTCCCTGCTGGAGGGCTATACCCTCCACCGGGCCGCTTTCACCGAGGAAGAACAGCAGCTGCTGCTCACCGCTCTGCGGAGCCTGCCCGGGGACGCCGGTCAGGGGACGGCGGGGACCCTGTCCAAGCTGTCCGCCCTGTTCCGGCGTCGGGAACCGGACTGGCTGCAGGTGGAGCTGTCCCGATGGGGGAGCGCCGGGGCCGACAACGCCAAATTCGTCCAGCTCAAGGAGGCCATTCTGTCCCGCCGCGTCCTGTCCTTCACCTATGTGGGCGCCTCCGGCCAGACCACCCGCCGCAGCGTCCTCCCCGCCCGGCTGGTCTTCAAGGGCCGGGACTGGTACCTCCAGGGATTCTGCCTGGAGCGGGCGGCCTACCGCACCTTCAAGCTCACCCGGATGCTGGAGCCGGAGCCGGGCGCCCCCTTTCAGCGCCCCCTCTCTCCCCCGCCCATCGAGGCTGGAGAGCCGCCGGAGGGCTTCTGCGTGCCTGTCCGCCTGCGCTTCTCCCCCGCCCTTGCCTACCGGGTCTACGACGAATTCGACGAGGGCTGCGTCACCCGCGGGGCGGACGGCAGCCTTGTGGTGTCGGTAAGCTTCCCGGAGGATCCGTGGCTCTATGGCTATCTGCTCTCCTTCGGCCTGGGGGTGGAGGTATTGGAACCGGAGCGCCTGCGGAAACGGCTGGCGCTGCTGGCGGGAAAAATGGCGGCGCATCACGGAAACCATGACACGGGGTGTCAGGATAACTGTGATAGGATGGAGCCATCTCAATCACAGGAGGAATCTCACATGAATCACACCTTTTGTCAATCCTGCGGCATGCCCATCGACGCCCCGGCCCTCCGCGGCACGGAGCGGGGCGGCACGCCCAGCGAGCACTACTGCAAATACTGTTATCAGGAGGGAGCCTTTACCGGAGAGATGACCATGGAGGAGATGATCGACTTCTGCACTCCCATGATGGTGCGGGCCAACCCCGAGCTGACCCCCGAGCAGGCCCGGGCGCAGATGGCCCAGTTCTTCCCCAGTCTGCTCCGGTGGCGCAACTAATGGACTGGAACGCCATCTATCCCGGGCCGGAGGAGCCCACAGCGGAGCAGCTCTCCGCCTATGTATCCCATCCGCTGTGGGAACCATTGAACCGCTGGATCTGTGAAGCCTATTCCCTTTCCCGTATTTACAGCTACAGCAGCTGTTCCATGGGGCGGGGCTGGAACGTCAAGTACCGCTCCGGCGGCAAGGCCCTGTGTACCCTCTACCCCGCCTCCGGCGCCTTCGCCTGCCTGGTGGTGGCCCCGGCCCAGGCGGAGGCCCTTCTCCCCACCCTCTCGGAGTATACCCAGGCCTGCTGGCAGGCGGTCAAGCCCATGGGCTCCGGGCGGTGGCTGTCCCTGGAGGTGGACTCCCCGGAGGTTGTGGAAGACATCAAGACCCTGCTGATGTTGAAGCGCCCGCTGAAAAAACAGGGACAGGCATAGCCTGTCCCTGTTTTTTATGGTATAATAGCGGGAAAGCGGCTCTTACGCTTGCATTTCAGCCGTTTTGCCGCCCCTTGCGGGGCAGCCGGAAAACATATCACAATTATACCATTCCGCTCATGCTTCCTGGTATACGAACAAAATCTGCTGCTTGAGGTATTCACTATGTCACTGACCCTTCGCCACGAGGCCCCCGCCGACCGCCGCGCCGCGGAAACGCTGGTGCGGGAGGCCTTTTGGAACGTCTACAAGCCCGGCTGCGACGAGCACTACTATCTCCATCTGCTCCGTCAGTCCCCCGCCTTCCGCCCGGAGCTGACCTTCGTATGCGAGGCGGACGGCGTCCTGGCCGGGCAGATCGCCTGCGCCTCCAGCTCCATCGAGCTGGAGGCAGGCGGGTATCTGGACACCGTCACCTTCGGTCCCCTGGCCGTCCTCCCCTCCTTTCAGGGAAAAGGACTGGCCCGCGCCCTGGTGTGCCATGCCCTGCGGCAGGCCCAGGCCCTGGGGGAACAGGCCGTGGTGATTCTGGGCGATCCCCGGCACTACGGCCGCTACGGCTTCTGGTGCGGAGAGCGCTGGGGCATCTCCCTGGAGAACGGCCAGTACCTGCCCGGCCTCCAGGCAGTGGAGCTGGCCCCCGGCTCCCTGGCAAACGCCGCCGGGCGCTTCCGCGAGGGCTTTGCCTATGCCCCCGACGCGGCCGCGCTGGACGCTTTTGACGCCCTTTTCCTCGTAAAGGAAAAAGCCATTACAGATTTTCAACAGGAATTCCAGGTGATGTGCTCCCTGGGACACGAGGTGATTCCCAATGGATTTATGCAATGAAAAGGACATCCGCGCCCTGCTGGGCCGCCACGGCTTCCGCTTCTCCAAAAGCATGGGCCAGAACTTTCTCATTGAGGGATGGGTACCCAGGGACATCGCGGAGGCCTCCGGCGCAGGCCCGGATACCGGCGTGCTGGAGATCGGCCCTGGCATCGGCCCTTTGACGGTGCAGCTGGCCCGGCGGGCGGCCAAGGTAGCGGCCATTGAGCTGGACCGCACCCTCTATCCCATTCTGGCCGAGACGCTGGCCCCCTACCCCAACGCCGAGGTGGTGCCGGGGGACGCCATGAAGCTGGATCTGGCCGCTCTTGTGTCTGACAAGTTTTCTGGCCTTACAGCGATTGCCTGTGCCAACCTCCCCTATAACATCACCACACCGGTACTCACCGCCCTCATTGAGGCCGGGTGCTTCGCCTCCATCACGGTGATGATTCAGCGGGAGGTGGCCCTGCGCATCTGCGCCGCCCCCGGTTCCAGCGATTATGGGGCGTTCTCTGTGTTCTGCCAGTATCACACCCAGCCGGAACTGCTCTTTGAGGTGGGGCCGGAGTGCTTCCTCCCCGCCCCCAAGGTCACTTCGGCGGTGATCCGGCTCGTCCCCCGCTCCGCCCCTCCTCAGAACCTGGTGGACGACAGCTTCTTCTTCCAGGTGGTCAGAGCCTCCTTCGCCCAGCGGCGCAAGACGCTCCTCAACGGCCTCTCCTCCGCCTTCGGCAGCCGCCTGTCCAAAGACGCGCTGCGCGGGGCCATCGAGGCCGCCGGGCTGCCCGCCGATATCCGGGGCGAGCGGCTGGGTATTCCTGAATTTGCCACTCTGGCCTCCGCCCTCCAGAACCGTCTCTGAGCCAGTATACCGGGCAGTTTTTGCAAATCCGACGAAAAGGACTTGCAAAAACCGCCCGTTTCTTTTACAATACAGCTAACAGAATTTTCTGCATTACATCACAAAAGGGGGACACTTTCATGGCATTGACAAGCAACCGCGCGGTACTGGCATGGATTGACGAGATGGCGGCCATGACCCAGCCGGACCAGCTCGTTTGGATTGACGGCAGCGAGGCCCAGCTGGAGGAGCTGCGGAAGCAGGCCTGCGCCAGCGGGGAGATTGAGAGGCTGAATGAGGAGAAGCTCCCAGGCTGCTACCTCCACCGCACAGCGGTAAACGACGTGGCCCGGGTGGAGGACCGCACCTTCATCTGCTGCAAAAAGCAGGAGGACGCCGGCCCCACCAACCACTGGATGGACCCCCAGGAGATGTACGCCAAGCTGAAAAAGCTTTACACCGGCGCCATGAAGGGCCGCACCATGTATGTGATCCCCTATTCCATGGGCGTGGTGGGCTCCCCCTTCGCCAAGTACGGCATCGAGCTGACCGACTCCATCTATGTGGTGCTCAACATGGCCATCATGACCCGGGTAGGCCGGGCCGTGGCCGACGTGATGGGAGACGACTTTGTCAAGGGGCTCCACGCCAAGGCGGACATTGACCCCGAGAACCGCTACATCGTCCACTTCCCCGAGGACAACACCATCATGAGCGTCAACTCCGGCTACGGCGGCAACGTGCTATTGGGCAAGAAGTGCTTCGCCCTGCGCATCGCCTCCTACCTGGGCCGGCAGCAGGGCTGGATGGCCGAGCACATGCTGATTTTGGGCGTGGAGAACCCCCAGGGCGAGGTGCGCTACCTTGCCGCCGCCTTCCCCTCCGCCTGCGGCAAGACCAACTTGGCCATGCTCATCCCCCCGGAGCACTACCGGAAGGCGGGCTGGAAGGTCTGGTGCGTGGGGGACGACATCGCCTGGCTGCGCATCGGCGAGGACGGCCGGCTGTGGGCCATGAACCCGGAGTACGGCTTCTTCGGCGTGGCCCCCGGCACCAATGTCAAATCTAACCCCAACGCACTGGCCACCACCCGACAGGGCACCATCTTCACCAATGTGGTTCACAACCTGGACGACAACACCGTGTGGTGGGAGGGTCTGGACAAGAATCCTCCGGAGCACGCGGTGGACTGGCAAGGCCGCCCCTGGAACGGCAAGACCTCTTCGGAGAAGGGGGCGCACCCCAACTCACGCTTCACCGCGCCGGCCAAAAACTGCCCCTGCATCTCCCCCGAGTTTGAGAGTCCCCGGGGCGTGCCCATCTCCGCCATCGTCTTCGGCGGCCGCCGGGCCAGGACCGCCCCCCTGGTCTATCAGTCCCGGGACTGGACCCACGGGGTATTTGTGGGCTCCATCATGGCCTCGGAAACCACCGCCGCCGCTGCCGGCGCGGTGGGTGTGGTACGCCGGGACCCCATGGCCATGCTCCCCTTCTGCGGCTATCACATGGGCGACTACTGGCAGCACTGGCTGGACATGGGGGAGAAGCTGGGCGGCAAGGCCCCCAAGATCTTCAACGTCAACTGGTTCCGCACCGACGAGGACGGGAAGTTCCTCTGGCCCGGCTTCGGGGACAACCTGCGGGTGCTGGAGTGGATCTTGAAGCGCTGCTTCGGTGAGGCCGAGGCGGTGGAGACCCCCATCGGCTGGGAGCCCCGGCCGGAGGACATCGACCTAGAGGACTCCGGCGTGGAGCCGGACACTCTCAGGGGCCTGCTGGGCGTGGACACCGCCCTCTGGCGGGACGAGGTCAAGGGCATCCGGGAGTTCTACCAGAAGTTCGGCGACAAGCTGCCCCGTCAGCTCTCGGAGGAGCTGGATATCCTGGATGCCCGGCTCAACTGAATCGAGCCGATGGGAATAAGTAGGGCCCGCCGTGCCAACACGGCGGGCCCTGCTTTTATCTCCGCAATGACCCTACGGCGTCTCCGTGCATAGGATGGAGCAAAAAGGAGGTATCCCTATGCCCATCATCTATCTCTCCCCCTCCACCCAGGAGAACAACCTGTATGTCAACGGGGGCACCGAAGAGGAGTGGATGAACCGCCTGGCCGACGCCATGGAGCCCTATCTCACCGCATCCGGTATCCGATACTCCCGCAATACCCCCGACATGACCGCCGCCTCGTCCATCCGTGCCTCTAACGCTGGCAACTACGACCTGCACCTGGCCCTCCACTCCAATGCCGCCCCGGAGGGGCAGTACGGCCAGGCCCGTGGAATTCTGGTGTTCTACTATCCCGGCTCTGTCCAGGGGCAGCGGGCGGCCACATTGGTGGCGGACGGGCTGAAAACCCTCTATCCACTGCCCAACCAGGTACGGGCGGAGCCCACTACCTCCGTCGGAGAGGTACGCCGTGTCCGCGCTCCCTCCGTCTTTCTTGAGCTGGGCTACCACGACAACGCGGACGATGCTGCGTGGATTAAAAACAATCTGGAGGCCGTGGCCCGCAACATCGTGCTCTCCCTGACCGAATACTTCGGCGTGCCCTTCCTGGAGCCTCGCCCCTCGCGTCCTGCCGTAGTGGATGTCTCCTGGGGCTATCTCAATATCCGGGATAAGCCGGACACCTCTTCTCCCGTCCTGGCCAGGGCCTATGATGGGGCGCGGCTCACCGTCCTCAACCAGTGGCAAAACTGGTATGTGGTGCGCTTTGACAGCGTGGTGGGTTGGGCCAACGCGGATTTCATCACCCTGCTCTGAGGTACTGCCATGCTCATCCATGTAGTCAAACCCGGCGATACTGTCTACTCCATTGCCCTGGAGTACGGCATTCCCATGTCCCAGCTCATCTTGGACAATGGCCTGGAAACCTCCTCCCGTCTGGCTGTAGGGCAGGCGCTGGTGGTTCAATTTCCAACCCAGACCCACACGGTCCAGCCCCGAGAAACCCTGGCCTCCATCGCCGCGGCCTATCAGCTCCCACTGCGCCAGCTCTACCGCAACAATCCCATACTTGGCGGTATCCCGGAGATCTATCCTGGCCAGACCCTGGTGCTCGCCTACGACAGCACGCCGGAGGCCACCCTCTCCGTCAACGGCTACGCCTATCCCTTTATCGACCCGGCGCTGCTCCAATCCACCGTCCCTTATCTCACCTATCTGACCCCCTTTACCTATGGCTTTACCCCTGACGGCACGCTGGTGGAGTTGGATGACGAGGCCCTGCTCGCCGCAGCCCGCCAAGGTGGAGCCGCTCCTCTGATGCACCTGTCCACCCTGACCGAAGAGGGCGGCTTCTCCAATGAGCTGGCCCACTTGGCCCTCACTCAGCCTGCGGTACAGGATACGCTGGTTGACAATCTGGAGGCCATGCTGGTGCAAAAGGGCTACCGGGGGCTGGATGTGGATTTTGAATATGTCTACGCCGAGGATGCGGGGGCCTATGCCGCATTTCTGGGCCGCCTCACAGAGCGGCTCAATCCCCTGGGCTATCCGGTTATCGCCGCCTTGGCCCCCAAAATTGCCGCCGATCAGCCCGGAACACTGTATGAGGGCCACGACTTCGCCGCCATCGGTGCGGCAGTTAATCAGGTACTCCTTATGACCTATGAGTGGGGCTATACCTATGGTCCGCCGATGGCAGTGGCTCCCCTGCCCAATGTGCGCCAAGTGGTGGAGTATGCCCTGACGGAAATCCCGGCCTCCAAAATCTGGCTGGGCGTCCCCCTCTACGGCTACGACTGGCCGCTCCCCTTTGTGCAGGGACGTACCAAGGCTCAGTCCATTTCCCCCCAGGAGGCGGTGGCCAGGGCGGTCCGCTACGGTGTGGATATCCAATACAGCGAGCAGGCCCAGGCCCCCTGGTACCGCTATACTGATGGCTACGGCATAACCCATGAGGTCTGGTTTGAGGATGCCCGTAGCATACAGGCCAAGCTGGCCTTGATCCCCGAATATGGTCTATACGGGGTTGGCTATTGGAACCTGATGCGGCCCTTCCCCCAGAACTGGCGGGTGCTCAACGCCCTGTACCGCATTCGTACTGTGTAGCACTTCATGCGCTGCGAGTACGCTCGCTCATTGGCATGCCTGGCGGTATATGGCCATTTTTCTTTCCCTTTACCCAGGGAAAAAGTCGTTTTCCGCGTTCATAAAACGTTCATACTAAATTTGAAAATGGTTCATCACTTTGGGCTTAGACCTGTTAAAATAGAGATTGTCAGGATACCAGAGCAATCAATCAAGACTCCTCCTCTCTTTCCTCTCTTTTCAAACACCCAAAACCACTGTACCCCCGCAGGGTGGCAGACGCCTCTCTGTGGGGGACAGACCAAAAACTCCCGCGCTCCGGTTCCGGAGCGCGTTTTTATTGCCTTTCATGGTATGAATTTCCGTACCCCTGTCCATACTATCGGCGAGGTGATTTCCATGTCCTATGTCAATCCCGCTATCCGTGCAAAGTTTGACTCCATGCCACCCGAGCTCCGGGAGCACATTTTGCAGATGGATGTCAAGCTGGAGACCATGTCGGATCTGATGGCCTGCCTGGAGCGCATTGTTGCAGAGGGAGAGCGCTCCACTTGACCCGATCCTCTCCCGGCCGAAGAAAATTTTTGGAGAAATTTTTATTTTCCTCTTGCATTCTGTTCCAACCTGTGCTAATATAATCAAGCCGTCAGCGAGCAGGACAAATACAGTCCTCTCAATGACATGCGGCTGTAGCTCAGTTGGATAGAGTGTTTGACTACGAATCAAAAGGTCGGGGGTTCGAATCCCTTCAGCCGTACCAAAAAAGAAAGACACGACGTACGTCGTGTCTTTCTTTTTTTACTCCAGCCTCCACGGGTGACCTCCACATTTCTGAATTTTAATACCTAGGGCTTGTTTGAAAAATGTCGACATGCCCAATCGACGGGCCTTTTGACCACTGGACGGCGCAATTTTTCCTTGAAATCCGTCAGGATTCCTGCGAAAAAATTGCTTGCCAGCGGCCCAAAATTCCTCGCCGCTGGACACATCGCCAATTTTCAAACAAGCCCTAGGCAAGCTGAATTTGCCTTTTCCGTTTTTGTCCCCCGGACCTTCCATTTCCCGTTCCACCTCCGGTTGACAAGGCGGGCAAAGGATGTTACGATAAACTTGAAATTCTGGAAGGTAAACGGAAGATGTCGGGGGCACACCGCCATCTTCCTCTCTCTTTTCCAGCCGAAGTGTATAAAGGAGTGTGTGGATGTGGAAGTGAAGTCGGATATTGAAATCGCACAGGCCTGTGCGATAAAGCCCATTCGGGACATTGCAGCCGTGGCCGGTGTGGACGAGGAATACCTGGAGTACTACGGAAAATACAAGGCCAAGATCGATCTGAAGCTGCTGGACGACCGGGCGGACCGCCCCGATGGAAAACTGATTCTGGTGACCGCCATCAATCCAACCCCGGCGGGCGAAGGCAAGACCACCACCACGGTGGGTCTGGCGGACGGCATGCGCCGCCTTGGCAAGAATACGGTTGTCGCCCTGCGGGAGCCTTCTCTGGGGCCCGTCTTCGGCGTCAAGGGGGGCGCGGCTGGCGGCGGCTACGCCCAAGTTATCCCTATGGAGGACATCAACCTCCACTTTACCGGCGACTTCCATGCTATCGGCGCAGCCAATAACCTTTTGGCCGCCATGCTGGACAACCACATTCAGCAGGGCAATATTCTGGACATCGACGTGCGGCGTATCACCTGGAAGCGCTGCGTGGACATGAACGACCGCCAGCTGCGCAACATCGTGTGCGGCCTGGGCGGCAAGGTCAACGGTGTTCCCCGGGAGGACGGTTTCGACATCACCGTGGCCTCGGAGATCATGGCCGTCCTCTGCCTGGCCGACAGCCTCACCGACCTGAAGGCTCGGCTGGGCCGGATGGTGGTGGCCTACAGCCGCTCCGGCGCCCCCGTAACCGCCCACGATCTCAGGGCCGAGGGAGCTATGGCCGCCCTGCTCAAGGACGCCATCAAGCCCAACCTGGTGCAGACACTGGAGGGCACCCCCGCCTTCATCCACGGCGGCCCCTTTGCCAACATTGCCCACGGCTGCAACTCCGTCATGGCCACCCGGGTGGCCCTCAAGATGGGCGACTATGTGATCACTGAGGCCGGCTTCGGCGCCGATCTGGGCGCGGAAAAGTTCCTGGATATTAAGTGCCGTCTGGCCCGGCTCCACCCCGATGCGGTGGTGGTGGTGGCTACTGTCCGCGCCCTCAAGCACCACGGGGGCTGCCCCAAAGCCGAGCTGGGGAGTGAAAACCTGGCCGCCCTGGAGGCCGGCCTTCCCAACCTGCTCCAGCACGTGGCAAATATCACCGAGGTCTACGGCCTGCCCTGTGTGGTGGCCGTTAACCGTTTCCCCACCGACACCGAGGCGGAGCTGGAGCTGGTGGAGAACCGCTGCCGCGCACTGGGGGTGAACGTAGCCCTCTCCGAGGTGTGGGCCAAGGGCGGCGAGGGTGGCGTTGCCCTGGCCGAGGAGGTCATCCGCCTCTGCGATGCGCCCAACCACTTCACCTTCTCCTACGAGCTGGACGCCTCCATTGAGGACAAGCTGGCCGCTATCGTAACGAAGGTCTATCACGGCGACGGCGTGGTGCTCACCCCCACCGCCCAAAAGCAGGCGGCGGAGCTCACTGAGCTGGGCTTTGGCTCCCTGCCCATCTGCATGGCCAAGACTCAGTACTCCTTCTCTGATAACGCCGCCCTTCTGGGCGCGCCCAGGGGCTTCACCATCACGGTACGCAATATTAAGGTGTCCGCCGGCGCCGGGTTCCTGGTCGCCCTCACCGGCGACATCATGACCATGCCCGGCCTGCCCAAAGTGCCCGCGGCCGAAAAGGTGGACGTAGACGAGAACGGCAGAATCTCCGGCCTGTTTTGAGCCCATTGAAACGGCAGATAGGCGGCCGTAGGCCACCTATCTGAATCATGAAGGAGGGATTGCGAATGAATACCGCGGAACAGAGCTGCGGCGCGTTTCTGGACGCACTGGCCTCCAAGGCCCCCGTCCCCGGCGGCGGAGGGGCTTCCGCCTTGGCGGGCGCCCTGGGCGCGGCCCTGTGTACCATGGTTGGCAACTACACCGTGGGCAAGCAAAAATACGCCGCAGTGGAGGAGGATGTCAAGGCCCTGATGGCGCGGGCGGAGGACCTCCGTGCCCGTTTGCTGGGCCTGGTGGATACCGACGCCGCCGCATTTGAGCCCCTCTCGCGGGCCTACGCCATCCCGAAGGAGGACCCGAGCCGGGGTGAGGTGATGGAGCGTTGTCTGCGAGACGCCGCCGCCGCACCCATGGAGATCCTCCGGCTTTGCTGTGAGGCAATTGACCTTCACAGTGAGATGCTGGACAAGGGAAGCGTGATGGTGCTCTCCGATGTGGGAACCGGGGCTGTTCTATGCTGGGGTGCCCTCTATGGGGCATGGCTCAACGTGAAGGTGAATACCAAGAGCATGGCCGACCGGCCGTATGCGGAGGCCATGAATGACGAAGCTGACGGCCTTGTGGAGCAGTACTGGAAGCGCGCCGAACAGATCTATGAGTCGGTGATGGGGAGGTACACCTGATGGCAGAGCTTTGGAAGGGGGCGCCAGTGGCCGCCGCGCTCACCGAACGCCTGTGCGGACAGGCGGAGAGGCTGCGGGCCCGCGGCATTTCTCCCACCCTGGCCATCGTCCGGGTGGGAGAGCGGTCGGAGGATCTCTCCTACGAGCGTGGGGCCTGCAAGCGCTGTGAAATGATCGGAATTTCTGTAAAGCATTTTATCCTGCCAGTCAATTGCACCCAGGAGGAACTGCTGACGGTCATCCGCCGGATCAACGAGGACGGGGCCATTCACGGCTGCCTCCTTTTCCGTCCTCTGCCCAGACACTTGGACGAGGCGGCGGTGTGTGCCGCCCTCTCCCCCGTCAAGGATGTGGATGGCATCACCAGCGGTTCCCTGGCCAGTGTATTCTCCGGTGACGGGCAGGGTTATCCCCCCTGCACCGCTCAGGCCTGCCTGGAACTGCTAGACTACTATGGTTTTGAGCCTACCGGCAGGCGCGCCGTGGTGGTGGGGCGCAGTCTGGTCATCGGAAGGCCGGCAGCTATGCTGCTGCTGAACCGGAACGCCACCGTCACCCTCTGCCACACCCGCACCGCCGATTTGGCGGCCGAATGCCGTCGGGCAGAGCTGCTGATCGCCGCCGCTGGAAGGGCCGGGATTATCGGTGCCAACTGCCTCTCCCCCGGCCAAGTGGTCATCGACGTGGGTATCAATGTGGACGCCGCCGGCCATTTGGTGGGTGACGTGGATTTCGCTGCGGCCGAAGCCGTGGTGGGTGCCGTTACCCCCGTCCCCGGAGGCGTGGGGGCCGTGACCACCTCCGTGCTGGCCCGCCACGTGCTCGATGCCGCCGCAAAGTCCGCGGACATTTCCCTGTAGTGCAGGCGGCCGCCGGCGGAGCGCCGGGCTGTACTCTATCAAACAGAAAGCCGTGATCGTACCGCATGGATGAAACCGACCAGAACCGTCTGACCGAAGGCAGTGTGCCCCGGAAGATGCTGGCCTTCGCCCTGCCTATTTTCCTCAGTAACCTGTTTCAGCAGCTCTACAACGCCGTAGACTCCCTGATTGTTGGCAATTTCATCGGCAGCACCGCTCTGGCGGCGGTGGGCTCCTCCGCCAGCATGATTATGCTGCTGGTAGGGTTTATTAACGGAGTCTCCCTGGGTGCCGGGGTGGTTATTGCCCGCTTTTACGGCGCCGATGACCGGGAAAATCTCTCCCGCGCCCTCCACACCACCGTAGCGCTGGGCATCGCGGCCGGGCTTGTGCTCACCGTGGTGGGCGTTCTGCTGACCCCCCAGATTCTGCGCTGGATGGGCACACCCGGCGATGTCATCGGAAATTCCATTGCGTATTTTCGAGTGTACTTTCTAGGCTCCAGCGCCGTAGTGCTCTACAATATGTGCGCCAGCATCCTCCAGTCTGTGGGGGACAGCCGCAGTCCCATGAAGTATCTGATTTTCGCCTCCCTCACCAACGTGGTATTGGATCTGTTGTTCGTGGCCGTCTTCCGCTGGGGCGTGGCCAGCGCGGCTCTGGCCACCATCCTCAGCCAGACCCTCAGCGCCCTCCTGGCTTTCCGCAAGCTCACCCACACCGGGCACAGCTACCGCCTGTCCTGGCGGCAGGTACGCTTTCACGGCGATATGCTTCGGCAGGTCGTCTATCTGGGTATTCCCTCCGGCGTTCAGAACTCGGTCATCTCCCTGGCCAACGTCATCGTCCAGGCCAACATCAACGCCTTCGGCTCGGCGGCCATGGCGGGCTGCGGTGCCTACAGCAAAATCGAGGGCTTTGCCTTTTTGCCGGTCTCCTGCTTTTCCATGGCCCTGGCCACCTTTGTAAGCCAGAACATCGGGGCGCGGCGCTATGACCGGGTCCGCTCCGGCATCCGGTTCGGGCTGCTGTGCAGTCCCCTGCTGGCCGAGGCCATCGGGCTGGGCATCTTCGTCCTCTCTCCCCTGCTGGTTGCCGCCTTCAACAGCAGCCCGGAGGTCATCGCCTACGGCGTGGCCGACGCCCGGACCGTCAGCCTGTTCTACTTCCTCCTGGCCTTCTCCCACTGCTGTGCAGGCATTCTCCGGGGGACCGGGCGGCCAATCATCCCCATGGCTATCATGCTGGCCACCTGGTGCGCCCTGCGCATCGCCTACATCACCGCCGTCACCCATTTCATTCCCGATATTCGGGTGATCTACTGGGCCTATCCGCTGACCTGGTTCCTGGGCGGCCTGCTGTTTGCCGTCTGCCTTCTCCGGCTCCGTTTCCCCTCAGATGCCGCACTGGAAACGTACAAATAAAATAGAGCTGGTATCCGGAATGGATACCAGCTCTTTTGTTTACTTGTTCAGTGCTTTCTGCTTTTTCATGCTGCGGTTCCAGATCATAATACCCACAATACCGATGAGCATAATGATACCGACGGCAAGGAAGTAATACTTATAGCCCGCTTCGGTAAATGTATCCAGGATGATACCGGCAGTCGCGGGGCAGACCACCTCGGGCAGATAGCCGATGGTGCAGATCACGCCCACAGCGGTGCCGGAAACCTCCATGGGAATACCGCCGTCATCCATCAGGGAGAACACGATGCCGTAGTTGCAGTACATACCCACATACACCAGGGCGCACAGGGCCACAAAGACGGGCACGCTCATCTTGGGGAACAGGGCGATGGCAAACGTACCAACCGCCATGATGGCAAAGGCGATGGTCATGATCCTGGGCCGGCCCAGACGGTCTGCCAGGACGCCGCCGCCCACAGAGGCAAAGGGACGGATGTAGTCCGCCATAATCGTTACAATGGTGCCGCCCACCATGGCCACGCCCAGAGTAGAGGTGGCGTAGGGGTTGAAGTAGGCATAGGACATGTTCATGACATAGGTGCAGCACAGGATCAGGCAGAGGATCCACACCTGGGGCAGCTTCATCACGGTCAGAACCTGCTTGAAGTTGAAGCGCTCGGACTTGTCAGAGGTCTCAGGATCCTTAAAGAAGAGGAGCACTAGGATGCCCAGCACAATCACAACGACAGAGTAGAAGATGATGCCTCCCTTGAGGCCGGCGGCGCTGCCACGCTTGCTGGTGATGGCGGTGATGATGGCCAGAGCGATAGCGAGATGGGCCGCGTTGGTCACGCCGCGTCCAGCCTCCATGAAGCCGTAGGCCTTTCCCTGCTCCTCAGAGGAGGCCAGACTACGAATACCCTTGACCAATGCGGGCCAGAACGCAAAGAGCGCTGTAAAACCCCACACCAGGTAAATCACCAGGAGCATGGAATAGTTGGTCGCGAACAGGTGGCAGAATCCAGCCACCCCGGTCAGGATCAGTGAGATGGAGATCAGCTTCTTGGGAGAGATAAAGTCGGCTACGACACCGCCGAACAGATAGGAAATCATGCCGAATACGCCAAAGATGGAGCCCAGCGAGCCCATCTGGGTGTTGGTCAGGTTATACGCCTGGAGATACGCGTCATAGTAATAGGTCCTGAAATAAGGCAGTCCGTAGATCAGGGAGCCGGCCACTGCCAGAATGATCAGCCGCCACATGTTCCCCCTCAACTTGGATACAACTTTCTCAGCCATCGTTCTCTTTACCTCCTAATGTTTTTACACTGTCCTCTTCTTTCTAAGTCAAGCATCCATCCCATGGAGCTCCTCCAGGGCATACACACACAGCTCCATGGCGGCCTGCAGACAGTCCTCGTCAAAGTCAAATTCGGGGTTGTGAACGGGGCCGGTGGTATCCGCACCAATGCCCACATAGGAGCCAATTCCTCCGTTCTGCTGTACCTTGGTCAACATTACGGCGGCGTCATCCGTACCGCCGACATTGCCCTCAAAATATACTGTCTGGAACCAGGGCACCTTTTTGGCCGCCCGCTGGACAACCTCCATCATGGCATAGTCGCTGGCGCCTGCGGGCACCTCTCCGTAATCCACATAGTGATACTTGAGGTCGTAAGCCTTTGCGGTGCCCTCCAGAATATCGAAGATCCGCTGGCCCGCGTATTCGGAGATCGCGGGCTTCTGCCCCCGGTACTCAATGCGCATCATGGCATTCGGCGCGATGGTGTTGGCACAGACGCCCGCGTGGATCTCGCCCACGTTCACCCGGCACAGCCCCTCCTCGTGGGGGGCGATGCTGTGGATGTTCAATGCGGCGGAGCAGGCGGCCAGCAGGGCGTTCTTTCCCTCCTGGGAGGCCCCGCAGGGGTGGGCGGCCTTTCCCTCCAGGTAGACATCCAACTGCCGGTCGCTGAGGAAATCCCGGCACCCGCAGGCTATGGTATGGGAGGGCAGAGGCTTGTTCTCCGCGCTCAGCGCGATATGTACCGCGATAAAGTTCATCACGTCGTCCAGATGCCCCTTATCCACGATGGACTGGGCGCCATAGAACGTCTCCTCGGCAGGCTGGAAGAAGAGCTTGATCTTTCCCTTCAGCTCCCCCTTCCGTTTCATCAGCTCTGCGGCGATGCCCAAGCCGATAGCCGTATGTCCGTCATGGCCGCAGGCGTGTACCGACTGGGGGTTGCAGGAGAGGTAGCCCTCGTCACAGGGGCGGTAGCCCGGCCTCTGAGGTTCGTCGTAGGGCAGGCAGTCCATCTCAAACCGCATCGCGGAGACAGGCCCCTCCCTTCCGGTGTCCAGAACCGCCATCACGCCGGGCCAGCCCTGGGTCCGCTCCACAAATGCCGGATCGGCTCCCTGCCGGACGGCCCGCCCCATCTCTTGACGGATCTGCTCCTCGCTCAGCCGCTCGGGCTCCCCCACGCTTCCGGGCTCGATCACGTCCGGTCCCATGGCCACATCATACCCCATCCCGGTCAGTATCTCGGCCACCCGGGCGCTGGTTCGGAATTCCCGCCAGCCGTTTTCCGGGTATTTGTGGAACTCTCTCCGGTACTCTGTTAACTGGTTCATGCTATCCCTCCACAGGTTTATTCCACGCTGTGTTCCAGCGCTTCACTCAAAATTTGGACACCCCGTTCAATGTCGGCATCGCTGATATTGGAAAAGCACAGCCGAACATGACCGCCGCCCTCATAGCCCTTCGGGTAAAACAGGAAGCCGGGCATAATCAACAGCCCGCGGCTCTCCGCCTCGTGATACAGCCTGCGTTCATTGATGCGCTCTTCGAGATCACACCAGAGAAGCAGCCCACCCCGGGGCTTGGTATAGGTAATCCCCTTGTCCGCAATCCCGTCCAGACATTTGCAAAGGAGATCCCGCTTGTGCGCGTAGTGCTTCACCAAGTGTCCGATATGGGTTTGATAATATCCGCGCTCGATATACTCATTGAGAATATATTGCCCTAGGCTGCTTACAAAGGTCTCGTCCACAACAATGAGCCGTTCCAGCGTTTCGATCAGGTCGGTAGGCCCCACAATGTACCCCGTCTTGATCCCATAGGGAAAGGTCAGCGTGAAGGAGTCGATATAGATCACCGACCGGTACCGATCCTGAGCGTACAGGCTGGGAAGCCGGTTTCCTTCGTAGCGAAAATCCCGCTGGGAGTCCTCTTCGATGATGGGGATACAATACCTTCCCGCCAGCTCCAGCAGCTTTTTCCGTTTTTCCAGGGACATCACAATGCCCGTAGGATTGTGATAGTTTGGCATGGTATAGATGAACTTCGGCGCGTATTTTCGGATCGTTGTCTCCAACTTGGCCAGATCCATCCCGTCCGGCTCCATCGGTACTGTGACGAGGTTGATCCCCTTGTTGCGGAAAATGCTGGCGTTGTCGGGTACCACCGGCTCCTCCGCTATCACATAGTCCCCCTCTTCCAGATAGAGTGTCATGATATGGCTCAGCGCCTGATTGGTCTCGGCAACCAACTGAATGTTCTTCGGACTGACGTACATGTTCTCCTGAAAAAGTACAGAACAGATGTTTTTCTTCATCCGTTCGGCCTCGTTTCGCGGCTCCCGGGACATGTTCTGCAGAATCTTCTCTACGCCCTCCCTGGGATAAGCCGCATCATCCATGATGATCCCGCCCATCGAGATGCATTCCTCCCGCTCCGACCGGCTGAAGATGTCCAGAAACAGCTTCTCCTTGTCCGTAAAATGATAGCGAATCATTTTCTCCAGCGGGAAAAAGCGCTTGAATGGCACTCCGTCGTCGGCAATCTCCTTGACAAAGTAACCCTTCGGCCGCTTCGAGGAGACGATCAGATATCCCTCGTCAACCAGCTCTCCATATGCCTTGATGACGGTATTCCGATGTATATCCAGCTCTCCGGCCAGCTTTCGCTCTGCCGGCATCTTGTAGCCAGGGCTGAGCTCCCCCGATAAAATCAAATTCTGAATGGCGCATTTTATTTGGAGATAGATGGGGGTCTGGCTGCTGCGATTGATCCTGATGTTCATCCTTCTCCCACCTGCCGCCCAGCCCCTCTCTTTTGTGAAAAGTGTCTTGTGCACTCTCCAAGTATGTCTAACAATTTGTGAGAATTATATCAGTATCTTTCCTCAAGCAAAAGTACCATATTTATTTTTTGGTATAGTCCAAATCTTTTGCTGTATACCAAAATACCCCCAGAGATAAAATTGATTCAAAATTGTACATAATAATACCCTTTAAAGTTTCTGTCCCAGAACATGGTATCCGGGGTGTGTCATAATTACTGGTACCCACATCAGCGGATTGAACACAAAAAGAAAGACACGACTTTCGTCGTGTCTTTCTTTTCTGGTGGAGGCGGGGGGAGTCGAACCCCCGTCCGAAAACGCTTCCTCGGGAACCTCTCCGGGCGCAGACGGTCATTTACATTCCCTTACCCCGGCGTAGGCCGTCAAACTACAGGGCTTGGTAGCTTCATTGTTCATGGTGCGCTCAAAGCTTTGCGCACACACGTGCACCACTAAACGACGCCCCGTTCCGGCTCGTGGTCCTTCCGGACGGGACGGTCACGGCTTAAGCCGCGACAAGCTCAACGTTATCGTTGTTCTTTAATTTATAAGCTGCCCATTTTAAGGATGATAGGCGCATCCGCCCGCTATTCCCGCCTCTACGTCCCCGTCGAAACCAGTACGCCCCCGGCTCGTCGCAAAGTCCGCTTTCTTCCGGACACCCGCCAAAGGCGGACATCCGTCAGGCCGCTCCCTTGCTCCTCACCTTCCCGGTGAACCCGCTGACGCTGGGCTTCACCGGGAGAGATGAGGTTGCAGGACATTTCTGCGTGGAATTGAGTCGTTGAGCTCTCCTGAAAATCAGCACTTGGCCGGGGCGGGGTAGTCCACGCCGAAGGTCTCCACGGTGACGGACTTCATCCGCTGCTCCTGCTTGGGCTTATCCATCCGGTCCCGGTCTGCGTTCACGATGGTATCGGCCACGTCCATGCCCTCGATCACCTTGCCGAAGGCGGCATACTCGCCGTCCAGATGGGGGGCCTTCTCCACCATGATAAAGAACTGGCTACCGGCGGAGTTGGGATTCATGGCGCGGGCCATGGAGAGTACACCCCGGTCGTGCTTGAGGCTGTTCTGCACCCCGTTGTGGCTGAACTCACCGCGGATGGAATAGCCGGGGCCGCCCATGCCGTTGCCATTGGGGCAGCCGCCCTGGATCATGAAACCAGGGATTACCCGGTGGAAGATCAGGCCGTTATAAAAGCCGGACTGCACCAGGTTGATGAAGTTGTTGACCGTGTTGGGCGCCACCTCCGGGTAGAGTTCAGCGACCATTTTGCCGCCGTTCTCCATCTCAAAGGTGACAATGGGATTTTGAGCCATTGGATTCCTTCCTTTCCCAGGGGGATGCCCCCCTCTTTGACATCAATAACCGCCGGTGCGGCGGGATTTCATAGTGCGGTCCATTTCCCTCTTGGCGTCCTTGGCCGCGGCGGAGGCCCGCTTGTCGTAGAGCTTCTTGCCTTTGGCCAACCCCACCTCCAGCTTGACCTTGGGACCGCGGAAGTAGAGACACAGAGGCACCAGCGCGTATCCATCCTGCTTTACCTTGGCGAAGAGGCGGAGGATCTCCCGCTTGTGCATCAGCAGCCGGCGAGAGCGCAAGGGATCCTTGTTGAAGATGTTCCCTTTCTCATAGGGGCTGATGTGCATGCCGTGAACGTGCATCTGCCCGTCTTTCACGATACAGAAGGAGTCCTTGAGGTTGACATGGCCCTGGCGGATGGACTTGACCTCGGTGCCCGCCAGCTCGATGCCCGCCTCGTACTTATCCTCAATAAAGTAATCGTGGTAAGCCTTGCTGTTCTTTGCAACCACCTTGATTCCCTTGCCGTCCATGTCCTCACCCCCGGCCTGCGTTCCGGCTGTATATGCCTAGGTTTTTATTATACCACGCTTGTCAATAGGTCAGACGGGAAAGTAGGAGAGCAGCGCGGTGAGGGCGTCCTGATCCCACACGGGGCGGCCGTGCTCGGCCAGCCGGGCTTCCAGATGGGGGCGTGCGGTCTCACAGCGGCCGAACTCCGACAGCCGCGCAATGGCCTGCTCCTCCCCCGCTCCCAGCGAGAGCCACCAGCGGTCCTCCCACCAGAGCAGCGCCGCATCCGGCCGCGGTGCGGGCAGATCCCGGGCCGCGGCCACCACAGGCTCCAGCTCGTCAAAAGAAAACCAGGCCCGCTCCGGCGCGCGGACATGGGCAAACACCAGAACGCCGCAGGCATCCGGGTAGGCCTCGATCTCGATGGAGCCCTCCAGAGTGATCCCCGCCTCGTGGAAGGCGGTCTGTGTAATGGCCAGCGCCCGTTCCAGAGTCAGCCCTGCCGGGGTGAGACCGTGCTCCTTCAAGTCCGCAGGTGTGATGTACAGCGCCACGCTGGCGCTTCCGATTGGCTGGATCGTCATAACGGGCCTCCTTTTGCAAAAATCAATCCGACCGTTGATGGTATTATACCGGATGGCCGTGGACTTTGGATAGCTGTAATGATTGGGGGGATTGGCAAAGGGGCGGAATCTATGATATAATGTGGTTTAATCTGGATGCCGCAGTGCAAAGGCTGTGCAAAGAAAGGGATATGCCGGATGGAACTGATGGAAAAGACAGTGGAGAGCCGCGTGCTCTTTGAGGGAAAGATCATCACGGTGCGGCTGGACAAGGCGGAACTGCCCAACGGCCGCGTGGCCTCCCGGGAAGTGGTGGAGCACCCCGGCGGGGTGGCTATTCTGCCCCTGTTTGACGACGGCACGGTGAGCCTGGTCCGCCAGTTTCGCTACCCCTTCCAGGAGGTGGTGGCCGAACTGCCCGCAGGGAAGTTGGAGCGGGGCGAGGACCACCGTCTGGCCGCCCTGCGTGAGCTGGAGGAGGAGGTGGGCGCCTCCTGCGGGAGGCTGACCTACCTGGGGTGTCTCTACTCCTCCCCCGGCTTTTCCTCGGAGGTGCTTCACATGTATCTCGCCCAGGAGCTGACCGAGGGGGCCTGTCATCCGGACGAGGACGAGTTCCTCTCCATGGAGCGCATCCCCTTCTCCGCCCTGGTGGAGCAGGTACGGCAGGGGGAGATCAAGGACGCCAAAACCGTGGCGCTGGTGCTGAAGGCCAAGCTGCTGCTGGGACTGTGAGTGTGTGGAGGAATTGCCATGAACAAGCGTATCCTGATCGTGGAGGACGAGAAAAACATCGTCGATATTCTCAGCTTCAATCTGTCCAAGGAGGGCTATGAGACGCTGGAGGCCTACGACGGCGAGGCGGGCCTCCAGTTGGCCCTGGAGCAAAACCCGGATCTGATTCTCCTGGATCTCATGCTGCCCAAGATGAATGGTTTTGACGTATGCCGCAGCCTGCGCAGGGAAAACCGGAGCACACCGGTCATCATGCTTACCGCCCGTGAGGAGGAGACCGACAAGGTCCTGGGGCTGGAGCTGGGGGCCGATGACTATATCACGAAGCCCTTCTCCATGCGGGAGCTGCTGGCCCGGGTAAAGGCCAATATTCGCCGCAATGAGATGGTAGGCGCCGCCGGCGCGGCTGCTCCCCTCGGCGGCAGTCGGCGTATTGAGCACGGCCGTATCGTCATTGATGTCGACCTGATGATCGTCTACAAGGATGATCACCCCCTGGAGCTGACACAGCGGGAATATGAGCTACTGAAATTTCTGGCCTCCCAGCCCGGAAAGGTCTTTTCCCGGGAGGCTCTGATGGAGCACGTCTGGAACTATGAGGGTTATGTAGGCGATGTGCGCGCCGTCGATGTAGCCGTGCGCCGCCTGCGCGAAAAGGTGGAGGACAATCCCGCAGTCCCGCAGTTTATCGTCACTCGAAGGGGCCTGGGCTATTACTTCAACGCATAAAACTCCAGCAAGGCAAGCCGCAGGTTGAATTCGTGTTGCCTGAAATCTTACATCCCTATGGAGTCTCCGTGTGGCCTGGCGTGCAGGGAACGGACGACTCCGCGGCCCTGTAGTTCATCATAACCGGGAGGCCATCGGGTACTGCTTCAACGCTTCGGCTCAGGACGCCGTTGCATCTCTTGGAAGAATTGGGAGGGGGTGTCCCCATGTTTCGAAGCCTGCACATGAAGCTCATGCTCATCATGACGCTGCTGATTATCTCCCTGATGACGGTGGTAGGTGCATTTCTGATCAATTCGGTTGCCAATTACTACACGCAGGACTTCTATACCCAGATGTCCGAGGCCTTTGGCGACCCGGACTTCTGGAAGGATCTGGAGACTCCCATTGAGGGTGAGGAGGACGCCGCATCCAGCATCGCCCACATTCTGGATACCAACAGCACCCTCGGCATTGACAACCGCAGCCGGAAATACTACGTACTGGACGGTACCGACGGCCACTGGCTGGCAGGCTCCGACGATAAGGAGTCCGGACAGGCGATGCCCAATGATTCCCGCAACCTGATGCGGGTGCTGGCGGGTGAGGATGCCAGCGACGATAACTCCCCCGCCGCCGCCTATATGGACGTAGCCGTGGCAGTACAGCGGGGCGAGGGCCGCTACATCGTCTATGTGCAGGACAACGGCGCCAATGTGTCCGCCCTCAACAGTGAGCTGATCACGCTGATTGTAGAGGCGTTGATCTTCGGCCTGATCATCTCCGTGCTTCTCTCTTTCCTGCTGTCCAAGACGCTGATCACCCCCATTGAGCGGCTGACCGAGGGCGCTGAACGGGTGGCGGACGGCGACTTTTCCCACAAAATCGAGGTGGCCTCCCGAGACGAGATCGGCGTGCTCACCGGCACCTTCAATGACATGGCCCAGCAGCTCAAGCGCACCCTGGAAGAAGTGGAGAACGAGCGCACCAAGCTGGGCACCCTCTTTCTGCATATGACCGACGGTGTGGTGGCCTTCTCCCGGGACGGCTCGGTAATCCAGTCCAACCCCGCCGCCGAGGAGATGCTGGGCCGATCCATTCCCATTGGCGGCAGCGAGAACTACGATACACTCTTCTCCGACATTGCTCCCCTCCAGGGGGTGCTGGCCGTGGAGCAGCCCGGCTACCTGGACGGTGAGCGGGATGTGGGCGGCCGCAGCCTGGAGCTTCTGCTCACCCCCTTTGACCAGGAGCGTCTGGGCGGCGTTCTTGTCGTCATTCACGACGTAACCGAGCAGCGCAAGACCGAGGAGCTCCGCCGGGAGTTTGTGGCCAACGTGTCCCACGAGCTGCGCACTCCCCTGACCAACATCCGCTCCTATGCGGAGACGCTGGCGGACAACGCAGGAGAGCTCCCTCCCAACACGGAAAAGAACTTCCTGGGTGTTATTCTCAACGAATCCGACCGTATGACCCACATTGTGCAGGATCTGCTCACCCTCTCCCGCTTTGACTCCGGCCGGGCCGAGCTGAAGTTGGCCCCCTTCCCTTTCGGACAGGCGGTACAGGATGTCTACAACGCCAACCTGATGGAGGCCCAGCGCCACGGCCACGCCATGGAGCTGGACATCACGGAAGAGCTGCCTGAGATTACCGGGGACCGTGAGCGGATCGTACAGGTGATGATGAATGTGGTATCCAACTCCATCAAATACACCCCCGATGGCGGCCGCATCCGTATCTCCGCCGGCCGCCAGGACCGGCGGGTGTGGATGGAAGTGGCCGACAACGGCATCGGCATCCCCAAGGAGGACCGGGGCCGCATCTTCGAGCGGTTCTACCGGGTGGATAAGGCCCGCTCCCGCGAGTCGGGCGGCACAGGACTGGGGCTCTCCATTGCCAAGGAGATCATAGACCGCCATGAGGGCACCATCGAGTTGGTGGACCGCTCCGGTCCCGGTCTGACGGTACGAATCACCCTGCTGGTGGAGGGCCCGCACCATGGAAGGGAATAAGCGCGTGCGCCGCCGCAGACGAAACACCGTGGAGCGGCTTAAAAACCTGCTGATCCTGCTGCTCACCCTCTCCGCCGTGGTGCTCACGGTCCGGGTGCTGATGTTCAACGGGCTGGTGGATAAGGGCCCCCGGGGCTGGCTGGATCATCCTCTCTCACTTTTAAATCCAGGACAGAGCGTTCCGGCGGACGCCCCCGAGGCGACCGGACAGGCCGGAGCCGCCGCCCAGCCCGTGCGTATTGCTGTCTGCGATGGGGTGGACCGCTTTGCGGTTCAGTATGACCCAGCCCAAGCCGACCGCCTGTTCAGTTCGGTAGGCATCCTGCTCAGCGAGGCTCTCTCCAGCGCCGCCTCTCCCCATACAGTTCCGGAGTCAGCCTGGCGGGACGCCCTACAGGCCCCGGGCGTGTGGTTCGACTTCCTGGGAGAGCTCCCGTTGGAGGCCCTATACGCCTGGATGGGCGAGGGTGGCAGCAACCCCTCCCTTACTGCTACAGCCCGCCAGTTGGCCGTGGCCCAGGATCTGGATGGTGGGGTCTCCCTGTACTATCATAATGAATCAGATGGCCTGTATTATGCCTGTGAAACGGAGGTCGCCTACACTGGCCATATGGACGAGCTGGTTTCCGGCCATGGGAGCAACGGTGCATTTTTTGTCTTTGAGTTGGAGGCGGACCGGGGCTATGCCGGGCTGGACCCCTATGTACTGCTCACCTCCGCCACGCCGAGCCCCCTGGTGTACCACTCCGCCAACCCCCTCTCCTCCCCGGACGAGGCCACCATATCGGCCCTTCAGGCCGCTGTTTCCTTCCAGACACAGAGCGATGCCCTGTACGAAATCCCTGGCGGCCTGCGCCTCCGGGTAGGACGGGAAACTCTGGAGATCGGCAATGACGGCACCGTGTCCTACCACACCTCAGAGGATGCGGCCTCCCGCTATCCCATCGGAACCACAGATGGCTATACGGTGTCGGAGCTGGTGGAAACCACCCGGCGGCTGGCCGCAGATACTGTGGGCGCCTCCTGCGGCGCCGCCCAACTCTACTTGATGGATATCACAGAAGGAGCCGACGGCACCACAGAGGTCTGCTATGGCTACAGCCTGAGCGGAGCGGCCGTTCTCCTTCCAGAGGACGGCTGCGCCGCCCGGTTCACGGTGCGGAACGGACAGATCATAGACTATACCCTGCGCTTCCGCCGCTATGAGGAGACTGCGGAGCACAGCCTGCTTCTTCCCGAGCGGCAGGCCGCCGCCGCGCTGGAGGCCCTGTCTCCCGAGGGAAGGGAGTTAGTGGTCTTTTATACGGATAATGGCGGTGACACTGTGGAGGCCGACTGGGCCGCCAGATAGGAATGATGCCCTGTGGAATGGTCCAAATTAAAAAACATCATCCTGCTTCTGCTGGTATCCGTCAATGCCTTCCTCCTGATTCTGGTGGGTGTGCAGGAGAGCCGTGCCGCCCGCTATGAGGAGGATACGCGCCAGGCGGCCGTACGCGTTCTGGAGCAGAGCGGCATCACCTTCGGCCCGGAGCGGGTCCCTCAGGAGGCCGGACTCTCCCCTATGACCGTCACCCGCGACCGAGAAAGCGAGGCCATCGTGGCGCAGACTCTGCTGGGCGATGTCTCTCGTGAGGGGGAAAACGATGTCCGGCATCGGTATTCCAGTGTACAGGGCACCGCTGAATTCTCCATGAACGGCACCTTCTCAGTGCGTTTTCAACCTGGTGCCTGGGCCAAGGAACATGAGCGCTCCTACGAGGATGCCTCCCAGTCATGCCTGGAGCGAATCGATTTCCAGGGCACTCTCATCTCCTCCGAGTCCGGTGAGCGCCCGGGGCAAACGGTACTGACCTACTACCAGAACTGGGAGGGAACACCCCTTTTTTCCTGTCAGGTCACCCTGCTCTGGCAGGATGACACACTGCTCCGCATGGAGGGCCAGCGCCTGTCCGGCACCATAACCTCGTCCAGCGAGGAAGAGACCCTCTCTGCCGCCACAGTCCTGGTCCGTTTTCTGGCCGGTGTGACAGAGGGTGGCTTTGTGTGCAGCCGCATTGACGAAATGAACGCGGGCTATCTGATTGTCAGCGGCACCACGCGGCCTGTCGAGCTCACACCGGTCTGGCGCATCACCACAGACAGCGGCGCCTATTATGTGGACGCCATAACGGGAGAGCTCTCCCCCACCGAAGATTGACAAATGCCCCCTCCTACCACTTGGACACATCCAGCTTATCCAGGCTGATGCCGACCTGGTTCCATACCTGGATGAGCACCACCTCATCCCCGCTGTAGAGGCAACGGAGCGAATCCGGCGTGATTCCTTTTCCGCAAGCTCAGTCAGCAAGCGCGGTACTTGCGGAATTTTGGACTTGATTGCTACCCGCAATAAGGGAATGGGCGCCGGGCTGCAATAATTTCATGCCGTACCTCAAATTTTGTATCGTATTTTTACCTCTGCCCGTGGCACCCTAGTGGTGAGGTGATACTATGGCAAAGCAAGGTATGTCCCGCCCCGAGCGGACGCACACCCAACCCCACAACGACGCCCCCCCCGTCCCCGAGCTCCAGGGCAAGGCGAAGCACACCAAGAAAAAGGCCAATCCCATTGTGGCAGGCACCTCCGGCCCCACAATGCTGGTTTACCATGAGCGTCCGATTCCCGTTGACGCATACCCCGAGCTGGACACCGATCTGGCGCGGGATAACTTGGAGAATGACCTCCCTGCTGCTGATCTGGAAGATCTATAGTCCTGAGCCGCCCCTTTCATGGGGCGGCTTTTTGTGGACCATTTCGAACTACTCAACCGTTGCGGTCATAGGATACTCTACCGTATTTGGGAGAGGAGGTTCTACTGTGGAACCAGATAAGTCCGTAACCATGTACGCCACGGTATGCAGATCCTGCGCCTCACAGCTTCTTGTGTGCGACCATTGCACCAATCAAGCTGTCGTTGTGCACGCCGGTAACGCTCTCTGTTTTTGCCCTGGCTGTCAAGTATGCATCCACTACAACGGAGTAATGACGCATAGCATCCCCCCGCAGATCAGCGCCACCTGTATTCACGCCATGGGATAATGATTCCCTCGGCCTACAGGATGCTCGCTTAGACGCTGGACTTCTCGTCCTTGCCGGGTACTCCCACGGCTCCTATTCGGCATTCCAACAATACATGCCGCCCGCGTGGGACACGGAATGTTCCGACCGGAAATGCAAGAAGCAGCTTCTAAACAGTTGAAAAAGCTTCGCCTATACATCCCTCAGGCTCCTGTGGTAAACCTTACTTGTAAGTTAAGGAGGACTGGCAGATCACCTTGTATAAGTGCGCCCCTATCCGGATACTACATACAGATTTACTGGTTAAAAAGCAGGATATATTATGGTATCAAAGCTGTGATTGATTTTTGTACCCACTCGCTGAAATCACGGGGCATGCGCCGGATTGCTGGCCGTCTGTTCGTCGGACTTTGATCCGCGTTGTGCACGTTGTAATGTTTGTACGCCGGCAATGGGCTTATTGCGCCCTGATCTACTGGTTATGTAAAGACGAATTATTTTAATCATCATAATTAGAATGATAGTAAAAAGTGCAGCTATATGGCTGTGTTGTTTTATGCTATGCTAATTCCGTTATCAGGTGGCATTTCTCACCCGTGGATTTATTCCAACTCCCTGGAGACTTGACAGAGATAAAAACAGACCGGCCTTCATTTGGAATATTCACCCATCAGGTCCGAAAACAAGCACGAATTGTTTTCGGGCCTTTTTCTGTCCAAAAGGATAACACAAACCTGGCGCAGAGGAGCGCTCCCCATACCGGTTTCACCAGTATACCAGTGTATCTTTCCGTCCTGCTGCCGGGGGCGGACCACGGACGCCGGCAGTATCATCTGCCCCTCACCCAAGGACGCGCGGCCGCTGTGGGAGCCCGGCTGGCCTCCATCCTCTCATTCCAGTCACCTCAATGCGTTTACCGCTCCCGGTGCTGACTGTGATGGCAGTTTCCCGCGGAAATCTGCCAGAAACAGTCGGCCCGCGCCGTTGGGTGCACTGCGTCCTTTTTTGATTTTGAAAAGCAAGAGCGGTCGGCCGGTTTCACTGAATCCCATCCTGGAGCCACGCCTCCGGTATCATCTCGAGCAGACGCTACAGGGATGCAAGCTCCTTATCCCGGACAGTGTGCCCACCCATCAGGACATCACGGTCCTCCAGGCTTTTCGTTCCTACGCCCAAGAGCCGGACTCCACTCGCTCAATGGCCTCCCACGGCCTCCGACACACCTACGCGGGCGAATGGTACGAAGCCAACATCTCACTATGCGGCCCAAAAGGCCGTGGCCGGGTTCCTCGGCCATGGGCGGGACGATGTGACCAACCTCTATTTTATGTCCCGCCCAAGACAGACCGTGAAGCGGCAGGAAATGATTTTGTCGTCCCTCTTATTTTCTCTAATGTTTTCCATTTGATACACCCTTAGGCTATCCAACATGAACGCCGGAAGCAGGGTCACGCCGCTCCTATCTCCAAGGGCGCTCCAATGCCTGACACGGAGCCCCACCATGACAATCCCTTTGACACCGATTTGCAAGTCCTCCATTCAAAGGACTTTTTCGCACGCATGAAAAGCACGGTTAAACCCGTGACGCCGATGATAACGCCGTGGTCGGTGTCCACCGTCTGGCGGCCCAAGTAGTGGGCCCCCCGGGGCCTGCCGGGGCGGTTCAGATGGCCGTCCTCCGGGTCAGTGTGGCACACACGCTTTCTGGTGTGGCAGCTATCCTTTTTGAGCTGTTTGGTTCGTTTGGAACGGTGTTTTCCGGTCCACTGGGCCGGTTCCTCCAGCCCCTCCTCCCCGTAGGTGTCCAGACGGTCTCAATAATTCCCTGGGCTCTCCTGGAGCTCCATCAGCTCCTCCGAGGCACGGGAGGCATTGGCCTTCACATAAGTCGGTACCCACCAGCCGACCGGTCACAGGGCCGTTTGGGACACACTGGCGTACTATTTCCTCAAACAGCCGCCGGAAGCTCTTGCCGAAGGAGGGCTTCCTCCACCGCAGCTGGGAGACGGGACTGTGGTCCGGCACCCGGTCCAGGAGGTCCAGCCCAAGTACGTCCGAATTGGGGACTTTGTCAGCGGCTTCATCGTGGCCAGAAGTGCCAGAGGGTTTGGGGGCACCCCAACAAGCATTTTTGCGGTGCAAAAACGTCAAGTATCTATACACTTGCCTTGCTTGATACTAACGTGCACCCCACAAACCTGCGGAAATGCAAAAAATCGAATTATCTTCCTATCCTTGATGTATTCAAGGATTTTGCTGCAATAGTAGTTGACGATTCCCCCAATCACAATAGAAATCTGAGGAAAATCTTAATATTTTCTCATGTAAGGCTCAACAATTATAATATCCCTTTCTATTACAATATGTGGAGGACGATGCAAAGGAGGAGCGAAGTATCATGCCGGACAAAATACTAGTCGTCGATGATGAGGTCGAGATTGCGGATTTGATTGAAGTATATCTGAACAACGAAAATTATAGCGTGTTTAAATTCTATTCTGCAAAAGAAGCCCTCGAGTGTATCAACACAACAAACCTTGACCTTGCGATCCTGGACGTCATGCTACCGGATATAGATGGATATACGCTATGCCAGAAAATCAGAACAAGACACACATATCCAATTATTATGCTGACAGCCAAAGACGGAGAAACGGATAAAATCAACGGTCTGACACTTGGTGCAGACGACTATATGACAAAACCTTTTCGTCCGCTTGAATTAGTTGCAAGGGTGAAATCTCAGCTGCGGCGGTACAAAAAATACAATCCCGCGCAAGCTGAAGCGGAGGCCGGTGATGTCATGACCCACGCCGGTTTGGAGATGAATGTAAAAGCACACCAGTGTTTGTTGGATGGAAAATCACTTACGCTGACGCCTACTGAATTTTCGATCTTACAGATCCTTTTAGAAAGCAAGGGAACGGTTGTCAGCGCCGAGAAGCTTTTTTACAGGATTTGGGCGGATGAATATTACAGTAAAACGAACAACACAATCACGTCCCACATTCGCCATTTAAGAGAAAAACTGAATGATACGATGGACAATCCAAAATATATCAGAACGATATGGGGGGTCGGTTATAAAATTGAAGATTAAGTTCAGCAACGATTATGCTACATTTCGGGCTAAAATCACGCGTCGTTTTTGCGGTAACGCTTTGTTATCGATCCTTATCGTAATTGTTCTTTATGTGTTGCTGTGGAGACAGCGAGGAGGAAACCTAATTGCATACTTTTTGATGCATTTTTTTGGAGTAGACCGTGAAACTGCGAACATGATCTATTTCTACTATTTTCGAAGTTACAGGGAAGTGTTCTTCGCAGCGGCAATTACATTCGTCTTTGCGTTTTTGCTCCTGCGCCTATTCCGATGGATGACCAAATACTTCAAGGAGATCGATCAGGGAATTGACGCTCTGCAGGTGGACGATTCAAAAGCGATCCGCCTATCACCAGAAATGCTGCCATTTGAGAGTAAATTAAATGCTGTAAAGCAGACACTGGAGCGACAAAAGGCGGAAACGGCCCTTGCGGAACAGCGGAAAAATGAGTTGGTAATGTATCTGGCCCATGATATTCGTACCCCACTCACATCCGTTATCGGCTACTTGAGCCTTTTGCACGAAGATCCGGATATGCCAGCCCCTCAGCGTGTGAAGCATGTACGTATTACATTGGAAAAAGCGTACCGGCTGGAAAAGATGATCAATGAATTCTTTGAAATCACCAGGTACAATTCACAGCAAATCAAGCTAATAAAAGAGTCGATAGACCTCTCCTATATGCTGATACAATTATCCGATGAGTTGTCTCCGGTCTTTTCTCAGCGCGGGCTCTCAATTAAACTGGAAATTGATGAAGATTTAACAGTTTGTGCGGATGCGGATCAGTTGGCCCGTGTATTCAGCAATATATTAAAAAATGCGGCGGCATACAGCTATCTGAATACAGAAATCAGAATCTCTACCGAGAAAGTGAGAGGACATGTCTTCGTCATTTTTCAAAACAAGGGGAATACAATCCCGGCTGAGAAGTTGTCCTCCCTCTTTGATAAGTTCTACCGCTTGGATGAATCCCGCGCCTCTGATACAGGCGGCACGGGGCTTGGGCTGGCAATTGCAAAGGAAATCATTCTTTTACATGGCGGTACGATCCATGCATCGAGCGAAAATGACACGGTCACATTTACGGTTCAACTGCCTGCGGCAGATTCAGAAAACATCTATCCTTCCTCAAGTTTTTCTCAAGAAACAAACAACTGAATATTCAAACTTGCCACGCTCCTGTTCAGTACAATGATAACTGTCAGGAGCGTGGTTTATTTTGCATTTTAGAAAAGGAGCATACCTATGAAAGAAACATTCGGCCAAAAAACCAGGCGGAGTCACAAACGCAACCAGCGGGTAGTGATGTTTTGGTGCGCATTTGTTTTTGCATTTGTCATCGCAGGAGTCTGGCTTTTTAGAGGAACCTTATTTCAGAATGATAGCGGCGCATCTTCCTCGGGCACCAATCAATCCCGGCATGATGCGTGCGGGACGGCAGACAGCAGGCAAAAAAGTACAGATGTTACCCAGGCGCCGATGGATCATGAAGTCTGTCAGAAACTGCAAGACTTGGTGAGCCAGGATCAGCGGGTTCAGCAGGTCATAGATAACTGCGAAATCTATCCCGAGGATATTTTGAAAATGCTGTCCAGAAACCTGGATATGCTGAATTTTGTTTTAGAGTATCCAGAGAAAGTAGGGCAGGTTTTTGCTGAAACTGTCGGAGAGGTTGAAGGCGGAGAAGTTCCGCTTCTTCTGCAATACGATCAACGCTGGGGTTACGGCGACTATGGCAACAGCTCCGTTGCCGTCAGTGGATGCGGGCCAGCCTGCTTATCCATGGTGATTACCAGCTTAACGGGCGATGACACCATTACGCCGTATGTAGTGGCCCAATACGCCAGTGAGCAGGGATACTATGTTCCCGGCGCTGGGACTGCCTGGACACTTATGAGCGAAGGAGCGAAGCACTTCGGAGTAATCGGGGAGGAACTGCCCTTGACAAAATCGATTATGGAGGGTGTCTTGAAGGAAGGCCGCCCCATCATTTGCAGTATGCGGCCCGGAGATTTTACAACAACCGGACATTTTATTGTGATTACCGGCATAAAGGACGGACAGTTTACAGTCAATGATCCCAACAGTACGGAGCGGAGCAATATGCTGTGGGATTATGATACTTTGAAACCGCAAATCAGCAATCTATGGGCATTTCAAGCCTTATAAAATGGTCCAAACTGTACCCCGCCAGAAAGCGCGGAGAGTAAGGAGGCAACGTACCAGGATACTTATTTCAATTTGCGTATTATATAGGAGGAATCTTTCCCATGGATTTTTACGCCAACGAAGGAAAGGCCGTTACCATTCAAGCTAACGGCAAGACGTATGCCCGCCATGCGATTACAACACATTTCGTCCAGGTAGGCGAGAATTATATCGACCTCCTGGAGAGATATGTCATACCAGTCTACCAACCGGGAGATATTCTTTCCGCCAGCGAAAAAGTCATTGCCCTATGCCAAGGGCGGGTAGTGACTGAGGAACAGGTCAAACCAGGCTTCTGGGCCAAGCTTCTTTCACGCTTTGTCCATCAGACGGCGGCTGGGCCCGGGATGGGCCTGCCTGTTAAAATGCAGTTTGCCATCAACTTTTGCGGCTTGGGAAAGGTCCTCAAGGCGGCTGTCTGCGCCGGCCTTAATAAGCTCCGCGGCATCCACGGTACTTTTTACGACATGCTGGACGATGAGGTGAGGGGACTAGACGGCTTTTGGGGGAGGGACATCCCGGAGTATGCGCATATTGGGATTCGTATTCCCAGTAAGCCGGATAAGGTCTGTGATGAGGTATATCTCAAAACCGGAATTGTGATGATGGTCGTGGATGCCAACGATTTGACTGTCGAACTTCTGGGAAAAAGTGAACAGCTCCAGAATTGGCCCGACTCTCAGCTTTTGGCTCTGATTGTAGATAATCCCGCAGGCCAAGACCGCCAGCTTACCCCCTTCATCCTAATCCGAGAGATTTCGTAAAGGTCTGCATGACAGCTAAAATTCACAGGGGGATTCTATTTAGCCTGATGACAGCTATGTAAAAAATACGTCAAAAGTTATCTGCCCAGCGGCAGGAAAGAAAAAACCGCCGCTGGGCACATATTCCCTCATGCTCGGATTTCTTGTACTAACGGCGGTTTAGCAATAAGCTGCCGTTTACTTATGCGCAGGATACGGCGGATTATAGGAGGATACTGCCATGTTGTTACCATGCAGCAAGCTGACTGATGGTTATTCATCAAAGAAAGTCCGGCCCTATTAGGGGGCCATTCCGCGGTCAACTGCGAAAATGGTCGTTTTCTGCCGGTATCCCTGTCTGGCCTTGTAGCAGAAATCTGCCAGTGCCCGAAAGAAAATCATGTTATATCTGTCCGCATGGTCTTGCGCCGTGCGGACGTTGTTATACCAGACTACCTCTGGCCATCGCGGCCAGAGGTGGGGGCGGCTGGCCTGGGCGCCGCTCCCCGCCATCCTCCATTTCGATCCGCCAGTCCGTCAACTGCTGAACACCGAAATAAAGACTAAAAATGAAAACTATCATTCTAAACAATTACTATCCCCATTTGACCGAGCGCGTCATTCTGGAGGCATCAGACGAAATTACTGTGACTCTTTCATTGGTGGCCGCCTGTGTGACAGCTACAAACGCCACAAGCAGGATCATGGCGAGCGTTCCATGGGCACTGATCACGGCTTTGAGGCCGACATGCCCTACCCGCCGCTGTCCCCGGAGCAGCCTCTAGAGACCGGTGAAGATCGGGACCCCCTCCATGCAGCCATCGTCCAACTCCCGCCTGTCCAGGCCCGGCGCGTTCATGCTTATTACATTCTCAGCGTCAGTAAAAAAATTGCCAGGGTCGAGGGCGTGGGGATCAGCAGGGTCTGCTAAATTTAAAATAGTTTGAAAAATTCTCTGCAAGAGAGGACCTTTGCCCTAAAATCCGCCTAATAGATAAGAGGGTCCCCCTCCCACTGACAACTGAATACACAGTATTTCGGATACAACCCCCGCGTGAATAGCGATAAAAGGCGCACCGCCAGGACAGCCAGCTTCGGGAGGTAATGGACAGCTGGCCGGGCGATTCACGCAAGCCTTAACTAGGGCACGGGAGTTCCCCTCCATGAATCGGAAGCCCTGGCCCGTGTCCTGCTCCCGGAAATTCAAGCCTTTTCGAGAGCGAGGAAGGGCAACGGGAGTTTGCAGAGTGGAAGGCTCGGCGGGACGCCAACGCAACAGAACAGGCATAATACATAAGGCGGGAACATCAGCAACGATGCTCCCGCCTTATACCATAGTTTATTTCTGGGCGTTACTATAAAATTCATAAAATTATCCCTTTTTGTGCTTTTATATTACCACAAAATCAGGGAAATTTCAAGTCTTGAGCTTTTTGTATCAAGGATGTATTAAGTATACAGGAGGTGTTTTTAATGGAGCAAAAAAGCTTAACCGCACTGATAAGCGCATTCTCAAGGGCGTATCATGCGCTAAACAATGAGGTTACAATTTTTAATGACAGCTTGGCAAGAGATTTACTGACTGATGAAGAATTTAATCAAATAGCAAAGAATATGTCGAATGGAATAGGATTTTTCAATCCATCATTTGTTGGAGAACCAGAACAGGCATTAAGATGGGTTGTTGATAATCAACTATCTCCCTCGCCACTTGGCAGGGCGGCTTTTGCCGAAAAATCTCTTGAGTGGGCTGTTCGCACGGGAACAGAACAGTATTTAATTTGGGGAGCCGGATATGACACTTTTGCGTATCGGCAACCATTATGGGCAAAGGCATTGCAAATTTTTGAGGTAGACCATCCGGCTACCGCAAGAGATAAACAAGAGCGGCTGAAAAGTGCCGGAATTGTAATTCCCGACAATGTTCACTACATTGAAGCAGACTTCACAAAAGGAACATGGAAGAAAGAAATGCAAAATCACAACTCGTTTAATAGTGATAAAATAAGTTACTGTTCCATTCTTGGTGTCGCCTATTATCTCTCAAAGGAATCCTTCGAATCGGTAATTTCTTCTATAAGTAGTATTGTGGCGAAAGGCAGTTCCATTATATTTGATTATCCAGATGAAAACAGCTATACTGAAAAAGCCGGAGAACGAACAAAAAAGCAATTCATGCTGGCGGGTGTTGCAAACGAAAAAATGTTGGCATGTTATTCCTACTCTGATATCGAACAATTGCTTTCAGCACATGAATTTTTGATATATGAGCACTTGGAGCCCCAGGGAATAACAGAGCAATACTTTGCGCTCTATAATGAGGCCAATCCTAAAAATCAAATGAGTGCTTTTGACAATACGAATTATTGCCTTGCAGTGAAACAATAAGCATAATTTTCAATTGCAAATCTTTGATTTGTCTGACAGACACAAAATATCAGAAAAGATCTAAAAAAACAAGGGCGGGGTGATAGTCCCGCCCTTGTCCATCAAAGCACATATTCAATAGAAATGATAAATCCGAACACATTACCCACTTGGATAATGTAGTTCGGATTATCATTGTTTGGTCCGAGTGACTGGATTCGAACCAGCGGCCTCTTGAACCCCATTCAAGCGCGATACCAAACTTCGCCACACCCGGAAGTCGCCGCCCTCATCGGACGGCTTGATTATATTACCACATCCTGCGAAAAGATGCAAGTGTTTTTTTCAATTTTTCTCGATTTTTTTCGAAAACCTTTTTAGACCCAGCTATCCTCCAGCTCGTGCTTCCGGGCGCGGGTCATCAACTCCTTAATCACGGCCCTGGTATCCCGTCCGCCGTATAATACCTGATAGGCCGCCTCTGTGATGGGCATCTCAACCCCCGCCTTCTGAGCCAGGGCGCGGGCGGTGGCGGCCGCATAGTAGCCCTCTACCACAGCGCCAATCTCCTTTACCGCCTCAGCGGCAGGGGTGCCTTGGCCGATCAGAATGCCGCAACGGCGGTTTCTGGAGTGCATGGAGGTACAGGTGACGATCAGGTCACCCACGCCGGACAGTCCCGCAAAGGTTTCTCTGCGGCCGCCCAGGGCCACGCCCAAGCGGGCGATCTCCGTCAGGCCGCGGGTCATCAGGGCGGCCTTGGTATTGTCGCCGAAGCCCATGCCGTCACAGATCCCGGCACAGAGGGCGATGACGTTTTTTAACGCAGCGCCCAATTCCACACCCACTACGTCGTCGGAGGCGTAAACACGGAACCGCTCATTCATAAAGAGATCCTGCACCAGCTCCGCCGCCGCCTTGTCTCGAGAGGCGGACACCACCACAGTGGGGACGCCACGGCCCACCTCCTCGGCGTGGGAAGGGCCGGAAAGGGCCACGATGGGATGCCCCTCCCCCACTTCCTGAGCAATGGCGTCGGTCAGGGTCAGAGAGGTATCTTTCTCAATGCCCTTGGACACCGACACCAGCACCGCAGAGGGCTCCAACAGGGACGCCACAGCACGGGCGGTGGTACGCACCGCAAAGGACGGCGTAGCAAGCACAACCACCTTACAGTTCTTCACGCACTCCCGGTCAGAGGTCAACGCCAGTCCATCCGGCAGGGGCACCCCCTTCAGCATGGGGTTTTCCCGCTTCTCCCGCAGGATAGTGGACTCCTCCTCCCTATAGGACCACAGGGTGACCTCATGTCCGTTCTCCAGCAGAACCAGGGCCAGGGCTGTCCCCCAACCGCCGCTGCCCATCACTGCGATCTTCATGCTTTCGGCGCCCCCTCATCTTTTTTATGGTGCAGGCTGAACTTGGATTCCGTTCCGTTCAGAATACGCTTCAGGTTGCCCCGGTGCTTCCAGACGATCAGGCCGCCCAGCAGAATGGCCAGCGCCAGCAGCACCACGTCATGGTACACAAACCAAGTGGCAAAGGGGAAGGATGCCCCGGCCCAGATGGAGCCCAGGGAGACCCATTTGGTGAGCGCGGCCAAGATCAGGAATCCCCCCCACACCACCAGCGCCACCCGCCAATCAATCATGATAGCGATGGTGCCTCCGGAGAGGATCCCCTTGCCCCCCTTAAAGTGGAACATACAGGGGAACATGTGCCCCAGAAGGCAGAAAGCTCCCGCCCAGTACTTACCAAGCGCCACTACCAGAAGCTCATCCGCCACCAAATACTTTGCCGCCAGGATGCCAGCCCATACAGCCACGACTGCCTTGAGCACATCGGTCAGGATAACCACAAAGGTCAGCGGCCCGCCGAAGGTGCGGTAGAAGTTGGTCAGCCCGGCATTGCCGCTGCCATGGGTACGCACATCGTCCCGCAGGATATACTTGGAGACGATGACCGCCCCGTTGAAGCAGCCGCAGAAGTAGGCGATCACTGCGATCAGCAGGGCCGGAAGCAACAGGGCCGCCCCCAGCTCACTCAGTGCGGCGGGAAGGTTAGGCTGTATTCCCGTGGGAACTGTTGTAGGATCTGCCATGACTATCCCTCCTTGTCGCTCTTCTGCCGAATGGTCAGCCGGACTGGCGTGCCCTCCAGGCCAAAGGTGGAGCGGATCTGGTTCTCCAGATAGCGCTGGTAGGAGAAGTGGAACAGCTTGGCGTCGTTGCAGAAGCAAACAAAGTGGGGGGGCTTGATACCGATCTGGGTCATATAGTAGATCTTCAGACGGCGTCCCTTGTCGGTGGGGGGCTGCACGCGGGCGGTGGCGTCAGCCAGCACGGTGTTGAGCATGCCGGTGGTAATGCGCAGGGATGCCTGGTCATTGACATAGTTGATGAGGTCAAAGAGACGGTCCACCCGCTGTCCGGTGAGGGCGGAAATGAAGACAATGGGGGCGTAGGTCATATAGGACAGGTCCCTGCGGATGTCCTGGCGCATGTGGTCCATAGTCTTGTCATCCTTCTCAATGGCGTCCCACTTGTTGACCACGATGATACATGCCTTGCCCGCCTCGTGGGCCAGACCGGCCACCTTGGTATCCTGCTCGGTGACTCCCTCGTTGGCGTCTACCAGGATCAGGCACACGTCAGCCCGCTCAATGGCCATGGTGGCCCGCAGGACGGAAAACTTCTCGATGCGGTCGTCCACCTTGGACTTCTTGCGCATACCGGCGGTGTCGATGAACAGGTACTTGCCCTTCTGGTTCTCAAAATAGCTGTCCACCGCGTCCCGGGTGGTGCCCGCCATGTCGCTGACGATCACCCGCTGCTCCCCCAGGATGCGGTTTACCAGGGAGGACTTGCCCACGTTTGGCTTGCCGATGATCGCCACCTTGATGACATCGTCCTCCTCTTCCTCCCCGTCCTCAGGGGGGAAATACTCCATACAGGCATCCAGCAGATCCCCGGTGCCATGGCCGTGGACGGCGGAGACCGCGATGGGATCCCCCAGTCCCAGGTTATAGAACTCATAAATGTCTGGGTTGGTGATCCCCACCTGGTCCATCTTGTTGACCGCCAGCACCACCGGCTTCTGAGAGCGCAGCAGCATGTTGGCCACCTCTTGGTCGGAGGCGGTGAGGCCGGTCTTGATGTCGCAGACAAAGAGGATCACCGTGGCGTGCTGGATGGCGATCTCCGCCTGCTGGCGCATAAAGGCCAGAATCTGGCTGTCGGCGGAGGGCTCGATGCCGCCGGTGTCCACCAGGTCGAACTTCCGGTTTCTCCACTCCGCCTCGGCGTACAGCCGGTCGCGGGTGACGCCGGGGGTATCCTCCACGATGGACAGCCGCTGGCCCACCAATTTATTAAACAGCATGGACTTGCCCACGTTGGGCCGGCCCACGATTGCAATCAAAGGCTTCATAATAGCACCCTCACTCTCTCTGTCACGGGTTGTAGCGATAATAGTCGTCCTCCGGCGGCAGGGCATAGGCGGGCGCCTCCACCGGCAGCCCCAGAATGGCGTCCACCAGGTCAAAGCCGCTGTCAGCCGGAAGGGCCGTCACCGGCACCCCCAGGGCCTCCTCCACCTGCTCCACAGTGACGTCGTCCAGGAAGATCCGTTCCCCCGCCCGGAGCATGCTGTCCGGGATGAGCAGCCGCTCGCCCAGCGCCCTCCCCTTGAGCTGCTCTATCAGATCCCGTCCGGTAATCAGACCAGAGACCGTGATGGTCTCCCCGAAAAAGCAGTTGAGCACCGGATAGACGTTTCCTATTATATTACCACATTTTTCCCGGCACATGTCAACGATTTTCTGCAAGAAGGGGGCGGCAGACACACCGGTGGCAATGGCAAACGGGGGCGGGGCCTCCTCCAGCTCCATGTCCTCCAAGGCCATGGCCGCCTGACTGGTGAGCAGGCGGAGCATCCCCACGCCGTTTTCCAGCTGGGCCATGTCTTCATAGTATCCCTTTTCTGGCAGAGGACGGCCGGCCAGCAGGTAGAACTCGTCGGAACACCACGCCAGGTGTGTGCTGTGCTTTTTCAGGAAAGAAGCGGCAAATGCCTCCACCTGATCCAGCACCGCCGCGGCCTGGGCCGGAGTGTACGGGTCGATCCGACACAGGCCCTCCCGGAATCGGGTCACCCCCACCGGCACTACCGCCACGCTGCCCACCGCCGGGTGGAGTGCCCCCAGCTCCCGCAGGGTGCGGTCCAGGGCGGGGCCGTCGTTGACGCCGGGGCAGGCCACGATCTGGCAGTTCATGGTGATGCCCGCCGCAGCAAATCGCTCCATGATGGCCAGACACTCCCCCGCCCGCCGGTGCTTGAGCATGGCCTCCCGCAGGGCCGGATCAGTGGCATGAACCGAGATGTTGATGGGGCTGATGCGCAGCTCTGCGATGCGCGCAATCTCCCGCTCCGACAGGTTGGTCAGGGTGATATAGTTCCCCATCAGGAAGGACAGGCGGGCATCGTCATCCTTGAAATAGAGGGTCTCCCGCATACCGGGGGGCATCTGATCCACAAAGCAGAAGATACACCGGTTCGCGCAGGAGCGGGCCTTGTCCATCAGATAGGTCTCAAAATTGAGGCCCAGCTCCTCCCCCTCCGCCTTGCGTACCCGCAGGGTGCGGCTGCGGCCGTCCTCTCCTACCAGGGTCAGCTCCAGCCGGGGGTCGTAAGCAAAAAATTTATAGTCCAGCACATCCACAATGGGGCGTCCGTTGATGTGGGTCAGCGTCTCACCCGGCCGGACACCCGCCCTCTGGGCCGGACTGTGGGCGTCCACGGATTTGATTTTCGTCAGGCTCATACGTTTTGGGCTCCTCAAAAAAATAAAGTGACAGAGGGTGGCTCTGCGGCCGCCCGCCCCTTTCTTTTCGTAGGGGCCGATGTCCTCATCGGCCCGGCGGGCGGGTGTGGGCACCCGCCCCTACGTCTTATTGCAAGGGCGGCCCTTGTGGTCTGCTGCGATTCTCCGGGGCCGCCGCCCGGCCATACGGCGCGGTGCGCTCCCCCACTTCCGGGGCCCCCGCCGAAGCCCAGCGGCGACGGCCGCGGGTTCGGTGGGGAAAGGAGCCGCAGCGGAAGGAGTGAGCTTTGCCGCCTGCGGCGAAGCGAAGGATCTGGAGCTTGCGGCCACGCTGTCACGCTGCGCGCCCTCCGCGACGGGCAACTGCTCACTGCTCCGCCGAAAATACCGCTGGACTGCGTCCAGCCTGTTTTTCGGTCTGCGCAGTTCTCTGTTGCCCTGCTCCCGGGCGCTCCACGCTTCTATTCTACCCCATTTCCGGGCAAAAAGAAAGAGGGGTGATTCCCCTCGTTCTTTTCGGGCTATTTACTTCGCCTCGGCGGTAGCCTCCACCTTGCCGAACTCATGGCCGTTGTAGCTCATGCAGCTCTTGCACATCCGGTGGGGCAGACGGAACGCACCGCACTTGGGGCAGGTGGTAACGCCGGGAGTCTCCAGCTTCCACACGGAGCTACGGCGCTTGTTCCGGCGCTGCTTGGACACTTTACTCTTAGGGACTGCCATCTATGACACCTCCTTAGGTTCATGCCCTGGCCGGGCAAAACTTACTCAGACTCTTTATCCAACAGCTGCGCGAGGGCAGCAAAACGTGGATCAATTTCAGGCTTGCAGCCGCAGGGTCCCTCGTTGAGATCCGCGCCGCAAGTGGCGCACAGCCCCTTGCAATCCTCGGAGCACACATGCTTGGAGTCCATGGCCAGCACCAAAGCGGTGGTAAAGACCTCATCCAGATCCACCGTACCGTTATCCAGAAGCAGGATCTCGTCGTTTTCCTCGTCCTCCAGAGTCTCGGCCAGCAGGCTGTCCACCGGAACGCGCATATCCCGGCAGAAGGGCTTGAGGCAACGGTCGCACACCAGCTCCAGCGTAGTCTCCGCCGTCCCCTCCAGAACGAGGGCATCCGCCTGATTTCGCACTGTACCAGACACCTGTACCGGGCCGGCAAATGGACGCTCTCCATAGAAGTCCAGGCCGGACAGATCCAACGCAAACGAGAAGGGGAGCGAAGCCTCGGGAACATGAAGAATAGAACGGAGATCCAGTCGCATGGTACACCTCACACAATGGCACAGCAGACATTATAACGAAACCCGCGGCCAATGTCAAATATTTTTTTCGTGGAAACCCACATTTTTTCAAAGTCCGGCAGGCTGTACTACTTTACGGCGGATTTCCTTCTTATGATACCACAGCTTGACCGTGCTGCGCAAGCCCTTTCCCCTCTTTCCCCGGTTGTGCGCTTATGTTATAATGGATGCAAATGAATTGTGAGGCAGACTATGAAAGAATTCACCATCGGAAAAAACGACGCCGGGCAGCGGCTGGACCGCTGGCTGGCCAAGACCCTCCCCCTCCTCCCCGTGCCGCTGGCCCAGAAGTACATCCGCCTCAAGCGGGTGAAGGTCAATGGGAAGGGCTCCCAGCGGGATGTGCGGCTCCAGTTGGGGGACATACTCCAGTTATACATCAACGACGAGTTCTTCGAGCAGCCCAGGGAGGAGAACGCCTTTCTGAGCGTCTTCAAGCCCCACCTGGACATCGTCTATGAGGATGAAAACCTGATGCTGCTCAACAAACGGCCTGGCCTGCTGTGCCACGCGGACGAGCACGAAAAGGTGAACACCCTCATCACCCACATTCAGGCCTACCTCTACCAAAAGAAGGAGTGGAATCCCCGGGACGAGCACTCCTTTACTCCGGCCCTGTGCAACCGCATCGACCGCAACACCGGCGGCATCGTCATGGCCGCCAAGAACGCCGAGACCCTGCGCATCCTTAACCAGAAGATCAGGGACCGGGAGATCGCCAAGTTCTACTTGGCCATTGTCCACGGCCGCATGAAGCCATCCCAGGGGAAGCTGGAGGGCTTTCTACTCAAGGATGAGGACCAGGCCCAGGTGAAGGTCTTCTCCCGCCCCGTCCCCGGCGGCAAGAGCGCCGCCACCTTATATAAGACTCTGCGGACGGCGGGCGGACTGTCCCTGGTAGAGTGCGAGCTGCTCACCGGCCGCACCCACCAGATCCGCGCCCAGTTCGCCGCCGCCGGCCATCCCCTGCTGGGGGACGGCAAGTATGGCCGGGAGCGGGACAACAAGAAGTACGGCCGTTCCTTCCAGGCCCTCTATTCCTATAAGCTGGCCTTCACCTTTCCCACCGACGCCGGGCTGCTGGAGTACCTGCGGGGCCGCGTGTTCACCGTGGAGCAGGTGGATTTCGTGGCGGAATACTTTCCCACCGGGGAGCGGGTATAAAATCCCTGAAAATATTTCGTTTTATTATTGACATTTTTCGCAAGAACATATATGATTTGTTTCGTCATTAGGGCGTACCCAACCGCCGGTTTGGGTGCGCCCTTTACTACCTTTTAGAAATGGGGGAGGATACATGTCCAAGGAACTGATCCGCCTGTCGGATTGCTTCATGAAATTTGACGACGACGTCATTCTGGACCATATCAACCTTTATATCAACGACAAGGAATTCCTCACGCTGCTCGGTCCCTCCGGGTGCGGCAAAACCACGACGCTCCGTATCATCGGCGGCTTTCAGAAGCCGACCTCCGGCGACGTGTTTTTTGACGGCGTGAGGATTAATGACGTTCCTCCTCATAAGAGGAAGGTCAATACCGTCTTTCAAAAGTATGCCCTGTTCACCCACATGAACATCTTTGAAAATGTGGCCTTCGGTCTGCGCATCAGCAAAGTGCCCGAGGCGGAGCTGCGGGAGCGGGTGGAAGAGGCCCTGACCCTGGTCAACCTGGCCGGGTACGGCAAGCGTTCGGTCAATTCCCTCTCCGGCGGCCAGCAGCAGCGGGTTGCCATCGCCCGTGCCATTGTCAACCGCCCCCAGGTACTCCTGCTGGACGAACCGCTGGGTGCGCTGGATCTCAAGCTGCGCAAGGATATGCAGATCGAACTCAAGCGCATCCAGCAGCAGGTAGGCATCACCTTTGTCTATGTCACCCACGACCAGGAGGAGGCCCTCACCATGAGCGACACGGTCGTGGTCATGAATGAAGGGCGTATCCAGCAGATCGGTACCCCCCAGGATATCTATAACGAGCCCAAAAACGCCTTTGTGGCTGACTTCATCGGCGAGTCCAACATCATCGACGGCATCATGCATGAGGACAGGGTGGTGGGGATGTACGGCAAGAAATTCCCCTGTCTGGACGGCGGTTTCCAGCCCAACGAGCCTGTGGATGTGGTCATCCGCCCGGAGGACATCGACATTGTCCCCGTGGAGCAGGGCCAGCTCACCGGCACTGTCACCGAGGTCACCTTCAAGGGGATGCATTACGACATCATCGTGGACTTCAAGGGCTTCAAGTGGCTCATCCAGACCACCGACTTCTCCCCAGTGGGGGCCAGGATTGGGGTGAAGATCGACCCCGACGGCTTCCACATCATGAAGAAGAGCCGCTACTCCGGTATGTTCGGCGACTACAGCTCCTACAGCTCAGAGTACGACGAGCTGAATGAGGGCCCGGAGGAGGGAATCGAGGATGAAGAGTAAGGGCATCGCCGTTCCCTATGTCATCTGGATGGCCATCTTTGTGGTGGCTCCCCTGCTGATCATCGTCTTTTACGCCTTCACGAGCCAGGCCGGCGGCTTCACGCTGGAGAACTTCTCTACCATGGCCCAGTATACCGGCGTGTTCGGGCGCTCCTTTTTACTGGCCATCATTGCCACGTTCATCTGTCTGCTCATCGGCTATCCCCTGTCCTACTGGCTGGCCCAGGAGAGTCCTGCGGTGCGCCGGGTGGCCATGATGCTCATCATGCTGCCCATGTGGATGAACTTCCTGCTGCGCACCTACTCCTGGATGTTCCTGCTGGAGAAGCGGGGGCTGATCAACAGCTTTCTGGGCCTGTTTGGTATCGGCCCCTTCCAGATGATCAACACCCAGGGGGCCATCGTGCTGGGCATGGTCTACAACTTCCTGCCTTTCATGATTCTGCCCATCCTCTCCGTTCTGGAGAAAATCGACCCCAAGGTGATCGAGGCCGCCCAGGATCTGGGCGCCAACTCCTTCACGGTCTTTCGCCGGGTGACCTTCCCCCTCTCCCTGCCCGGCGTGCTCTCCGGCGTGACCATGGTGTTCATTCCCTCGGTGTCCACCTTTGTCATCTCCCGTCTGCTGGGCGGCGGCAAGAGCCTGCTGCTGGGCGACCTCATTGAGATGCAGTTCATGGGGACCACCTATAACCCGTGGCTGGGTTCCGCCATCGCCCTGGTAATGATGGTCATCGTCCTGGTCTGCATGGCCATTATGAACCGCTTTGGCGAGGGAGAAGAGGGGGTGTCGTTCCTGTGAAACAGTCCCGGCGCATCGGCAGCCGCTTCTTTATGCTGCTGGTCTTTTTGTTCCTCTACCTGCCCATCTTCGTGCTCATCGTGTTCTCCTTCAACGCGTCCAAGAGCCGGTCGGTGTGGTCCGGCTTCACCCTGGATTGGTACAAGGAGTTGTTCCAGAACTCCATGATCCTGGACGCCCTGTGGGTCACACTGGCGGTTTCCATTCTGGCTGCAGTGATCTCCACCATCATTGGCACGGCAGCCGCCATCGGCTTCACCAACTTCCGCCGCCGCAGCCGCACGGTGGTCACCACCATCAACAACATCCCCCTGACCAACGCGGACATCATCACCGGCGTGTCCATGATGCTGTTCTTTGTACTGGCGGTCAACGTCTTTAACGGCACACTGGGAGCTGCCTTGGGCATCAAGTGGAACCTGGGCTTTGTCACCCTGCTCATCGCCCACCTGACCTTCGACATTCCCCACGTCATCCTCTGCGTCATGCCCAAGCTCCAGCAGCTTGACCCCAATATCTATGAGGCGGCCCAGGATCTGGGCGCTCCCGGCTTTCTGGCTTTCCGAAAGGTGATCCTGCCTGAGATCATGCCCGGCGTGATCAACGGCCTGCTCATCGCCTTCACTATGTCCATCGACGATTTCGTGATCAGCTACTTCACCGCCGGCTCCACCTTCTCCACCCTGTCCATGGTCATCTATTCCATGGCCAAGAAGCGGGTCAGCCCGGAGATCAACGCCCTGTCCACCCTGCTCTTCGTGGTGGTGGTCACCCTACTGGTCATCGTCAATGTACGCCAGACCCGGCAGGACAAGCGCCGCATGGTTCATGGGAACTGACGGATATCAAAGGCAGCCCGCCTTGATATAATATTATTTTTTGAAAGGGGCAAACGAAAGGAATTGAAAAAGCAAATTGCACTTGTACTGGCACTGGCAACCCTCAGCACGGCGGCCCTGAGCGGCTGTACCGGCGGAGCGCCTTCCGGCACAGCCGAGACACCGGGCGGCGAGAGTTCCAGCGGCAACACCGGCACTGCCGGCGTGGTCAACGTCTACAACTGGGGCGAGTACATTGACATGTCCGTTCTGGAGGATTTTGAGGCGGAGACTGGTATCAAGGTCAATTATCAGACATTTGAGTCCAATGAGGCGCTCTACGGCAAGCTGGCCGGCGGCGCCGGCGGCTACGACGTCATCATCCCCTCAGACTATATGATCGGTCAGCTCATCGAGGAGGACATGCTGGAGCCGCTGAACTTTGACAATATTCCCAACTTTGCCGACATCGACCCCAATCTGAAAAACCCGGAGTACGACCCGGAGAACCTCTACTCCATCCCCTACATGTGGGGCCTGCTGGGCGTGATCTATAACAGCGCCTACATTGACCCTGCGGAGAAGGATGTGGAAACCTGGGACATTCTGTGGGATGAGGAGCTCTCCGGCGACATTCTGATGTTCAACAACTCCCGCGACGCCATTGGCATTGCCCTCAAGAAGCTGGGCTACTCCTATAACACTGAGGATCCCGCCCAGGTCAAGGAGGCCACCAACCTTCTGGTAGAACAGAAGCCCCTGGTGCAGTCCTACGTCATGGACGAGATTTTCGACAAGCTGGAGGGTGAGAACGCCCTCATCGGCGCCTACTATTACGGCGATTTTCTTACCATGCAGGAGAACAACCCTGACCTGGCCTTTGCCCTGCCACGGGAGGGCACCAATCTCTACGTGGATGCCATGTGCATCCCCAAGGGCGCGGAGAACAAGGAGAACGCCGAGAAGTTCATTAACTTCATGTGCTCCACTCAGGCCGGCCTCAAGAACTGTGAGGAGATCTGGTACTCCTCCCCTCTGCTGAGTGTCCGTGAGGAGCTGGACCCTGAGACCGCCAACGATCCCTATGCCTACCCTACCGACGACGTATATGCCAAGACGGAGAGCTTTGCCTGTCTCTCCCCTGAAATCCGTGAGCTCTACAACAGCGAGTGGATCCGCCTGCTAAAGTAAAAGCACACTGCCCCGCCGGGTCTCCGGCGGGGCAGTCTATCTGTTAAAATAAGGTTTTTGACGGCCAAAGCGGGCCCGACCGTCAGGTCGGACCCGCTTTATACAGCGCTTGTCGTACGTCTCTTCTTAGTAATTGATGCTGCGGATCTCGAAATAGGCCTGGGGATGGGCACAGATGGGGCAGACCTCAGGAGCGGTTTTGCCGAAGTGGATGTGGCCGCAGTTGCGGCACTTCCAGACATACTCGTCACCGCGCTTAAAGACCACACCCTCCTCCAGGTTCTTCAAAAGGGTCAGGTAGCGCTCCTCATGCTCCTTCTCGATCTTGCCGACGCCGTCAAACAGGAAAGCCAGCTTCTCAAAGCCCTCCTCGCGGGCGGTTTCGGCCATCTCCTTATACATCTGGGTCCACTCTTCGTTCTCACCCGCCGCCGCAGCCTTCAGGTTGGCAGCGGTATCGCCGATGCCGCCCAGCTCCTTGAACCACAGCTTGGCATGCTCCTTCTCATTGCCGGCGGTCTCCTCAAAGATGGCCGCGATCTGCTCGAAGCCCTCTTTCTTGGCCTTGCTGGCAAAATAAGTATACTTATTGCGGGCCATGCTCTCTCCCGCAAACGCCTTCCACAGATTGGCCTCCGTCTTGCTTCCCTTCAGCTCCATAATGCTCAGCCTTCCTTTCTAAATCAGATTTTGAGTGAAATACGGGCCTTCTCAGCCCTCGCCCTTCCAGAAGCCGTGGAGATTGCAGATTTCGTACGCCTCCACTTTCTCACTGCGGCAGAAGGTCTTCAGCTCAGGCTTTTCGCCGGGCTTGGGGAACTTCATGGTGACGGTGTCCCCATCCACCGCCGCGATCATGGAGATGTAGTGCTCGGGGAGCATGGGGTGCTCCACACTGCCCACCTTCACGCTGACGGAATAGCCGCTGCCATGGGCAGTCTTTTCCACCGCAGGGACATGCTTCTCCATAGCACCATCGGTGGTGTTGGGGACGAACTCCTCCATTTTCTGGCCGCAGCACATGACAGGAACACCCTTGTCGACCACCTTGAAAATGACATTGCCGCAGTGGGCACAACGATACAGCTTAAATTCCATTGGAACAACCTTCCTTTCTAATTTTGATGGTCACATCTTATCATATTTTAAGAAAAGATCAATGAAGTTGTTTGCACTTTGTGCAAATTCCGTGAAAAACCACCTCATGGCCCGTGACATCGTGCCCGCTGGCCAGCAGTGCCTGCCGGTCCAGCTCCGCATCGTAGGGAAGGTGCAGGTCGTAAACCGCCCCGCACTGGTCGCAGCAGAAATGAGGGTGGGGCATTGTCTTTGCGTCATAGCGCTCCACCGGAAATGCCATCCGGCGGATTGCACCTTCATCTGCCAAAAGGTTTAGATTCCGGTAAACGGTTCCCAGGCTCAGGCTGGGATTGGCCGGCTTCAGCCACTGATAAATCATCTCCGCCGTGGGGTGCTGTTCTGTCTGCCGCAAAGCCTCATAGATCAATTCCCGCTGCCGGGAATAGCGCTTGCCGTTCATGAGCCACCTCTTTTCTCGGCACATCATAAACAGTAACTATTACTGTTATTATTATATTAGCAGATCTTTCTGGAAATTGCAACCCTTTTTTCTCTGACACTTCTTCCCGCGTGTAATCAGCGTGGAATAACGTATACTAGGTGCTGGGTGAATCCATCTGAACGAAATCCATTGGAAGGAACAGGAGGAACACATATGAAACGCACATGGACTCTGCTCGGCATCGGGCTCGCTCTGGCTCTGCCGCTGACCGCTTGTACCCGCGATAAAGCCCCTGATGTGACTCCGACTCCCTCGCCGGTTGTCACCTCCCAGCCCAGCACCATGCCGGAGAACACCCCCGCAGCCCCCAATACCACCACGCCCGTCCCGGAGGGTACCGAACACCCGAAGGACGGCGGCTCGACGGCCCGTGACGCGGTCCGGGATGCCGGGGATGCCGCCAAGGACGTAACCCGCGGCGTGGGCGATGCAGCCCGCGACATCGTCGACGGCGTTGGCGACGCCGCCAAAGACATCGGCAACGGTGTAAAGCGAGCCACAAAATGACAAAAAGCGGTATGGTCTGAGACCATACCGCTTTTTGACTGCTTTTTTTAAGATTTGGTTCAGAGGATTGTAAGCCTTTGGTCGGTTGGAAGTCAGAAACGCCTGATATACTCCCTCTATAATAAAAGAACAGGCGAGAGCCCATTCTGACGGAGGTGTTCCCCCATGAAAAAAATCACATTGGCCGTCCTGTTCGGCGGCTCTTCCACCGAATATGAGATCTCCCTCCAGTCCGCCCACGCGGTACTCACACATCTGGACCGGGACAGGTACGAGCCCGTCCTCCTGGGCATCACACGGGATGGGCGCTGGCTGCTCTACCAGGGGCCGGTGGACGCCCTGCTGGACGACACTTGGCACACCGACGCCCGCCATACCGTCCCGGCGGTGATCTCCCCCGACCGCGGCGTCCACGGCCTGCTGCTCATCGCCCCCGCCGGGCCCTCCACCCGCTATCTGGACGCCGCCTTTCCGGTACTCCATGGCAAAAACGGGGAGGACGGCACGGTGCAGGGCCTGCTGGAGCTGGCAGGCATCCCCGTAGTGGGCTGCGGGGTGCTCGCCTCCGCCCTGTGCATGGACAAGGACGTGGCCCACCGCCTGGTCCGGGCCGCCGGTGTAGCGGTGCCCCCTTCCATCCTCTTTCGCGCCGGAGAAGGGCTGGACACCCTGCCGGAGCGCACTGCCAGCCTGACCTATCCCCTGTTTGTCAAGCCCGCACGGGCGGGTTCCTCCTTTGGCATCACCAAGGTGGAGGAGCCCGGCGTGTTGGCCGAAGCCGTCGCCGCCGCCCTGGCCCACGATAGCAAGGTGGTCATTGAGGAGGCCGTGCCCGGCTTTGAGGTGGGCTGCGCCGTACTGGGCAATGAGGTTCTGACAGTGGGACATGTGGACGAGATCGAGCTCTCCGGCGGCTTTTTCAACTATACGGAGAAGTACAATCTGATCACCTCCGCCATCCACATGCCCGCCCGAATTTCCCAGGAGAAGGAAACAGAAATTCAGGCGACCGCCCAGTTAATCTACCGGGCGCTGGAGTGTTCCGGCTTTGCACGGGTGGATTTGTTTCTCACGCCGAACGGGCGCATTGTCTTTAACGAGGTAAACACCATCCCCGGTTTCACAGCTCACAGCCGCTACCCCAACATGATGCGGAGCATAGGCCTGGAGTTCGGCCCTCTGCTGGACCGTCTCATCGGACTGGCGGTGGACGCATGAAAGGTACGCTGTATCTGGTCAACCGCGCCCATCCCCTGCCGGAGGAGCCCGCCGCGGAGGACCTCGCCTCCGTCCGCTCCGGTCAAACCGAGGTGCGTCTCCACCAGCGAGCCAAAGTGATGTTGGATCAGCTTCTCGCCGCAGTGGACGGCGCGGGCACCATCATTCCGGTCAGCGGCTACCGCCCTCAAACCGAGCAGCAGGCCATCTGGGACGACGCCCTGACCGAGCACGGCAGTGCCTTCACCGAGACCTATGTGGCCCGCCCGGGGTGCAGCGAGCATCAGACCGGGCTGGCCATTGATCTGGGCGAGAATAGGCCGGAGGTGGACTTCCTCTGCCCCGCCTTCCCCGACTCCGGCCCCTGCGGGGCCCTGCGCCGCCGGGCCGCCGACTTTGGCTTTGTCCTCCGCTACCCCAAGGGGAAGGAGGCTGTCACCGGCATCGGATACGAGCCGTGGCACTTCCGGTATGTGGGCTGGCCCCACGCCAAGCTGATGGAGGAGCGTCATCTGGTACTGGAGGAATATCTGGAGTGGCTTCACGACTTCCCGCTGGGAGGGGAACCTCTTCGTTTCCGGGGGCTGGGGCGTCTGTTTGAGCTTTACTACCTGCCCGTCTGGGCGGCGGACACCCTCACCCTGCCCGCCGACGTCCCCTGCCAGCGCTGTGACACCAACGAGGGCGGCGTGGTGCTCACTCTGTGGAGGGATGCGGGATGAAAACCGAGTCGCTCGGCGGCTTTGACCGCTTCCGCGTCCCCGCCGCCCTGCTGGTCATCGCCATCCATACCGGCCCTCTGCTCTCCCTGAACGGGGAGGCCAACTACCTTTTGACCGACATTTTGGCCCGCATCGCCGTCCCCTTTTTCTTCTCGGTGTCCGGCTGGTTCCTGGTGCCCCGTCTGCTCCGGGAGGGGCGGGCCGCCCTGATCCCCTTTGTCAAAAAGCTGCTGCTGCTTTACGGGGCCGCGGTCCTGCTCTACCTCCCCCTGAACCTCTACAACCACACCCTGGAGGAGAGCGGCTTCGCCCTGCTGCGAGATGTGCTCTTCAACGGCACCTTTTACCACCTGTGGTACTTCCCCGCCCTGGTGCTGGGGGCCTGCCTGGTGTACGGCCTTCTGCGCATCCTGGGGCCCCGCTGGGCGTGGCTTCCCGCCCTTCTGCTCTATGCCGCCGGGCTGCTGGGGGACAGCTATTTCGGCCTCACCGCCGCCCTGCCGCCCCTCCGGGCCGGGTACGAGGCCCTGTTCCTCCTCTTCGACTACACACGCAACGGCCTGTTCTTCCCCCCTGTCTTTCTGCTGCTGGGGGGCTGGCTGGCCCTGAGGCCTGCCCGCCGGAGCGCGGCTTGGTACGGGGCCGGACTGCTCCTCTCCCTGGCGCTGCTGACGGCGGAGGGCCTGCTGGTGCAGCGCCTTGCCCTGGCCCGCTTTGACGCCCTCTACCTCTCCCTCCCCCTGTGCGTCGGGTTCCTCCTGCGGTGGCTCCAGCGCCTGTCCCTCCCGGCCGTCCCCGCCCTCCGGGGCTGGGCGGCGGCGGTGTATGTCCTCCATCCCTGGTGCATCGTCCTCATCCGGGGCGGCGCCGGGGTGTTGGGCCTCACCGGCCTGCTGGTGGACAACCATCTTGTGCACTATCTGGCTGTGGTTCTGCTCTCCTCCCTTCTGGCCCTCCCCTTTGCCCGCGTCCGCCCCGCCCCCTCCCCCCGGAGCCGGGCCTGGATCGAGCTGGACGCCGCCGCCCTGCGGCACAATCTGGCCGCCCTGGGCTCCCTTCTGCCGGAGGGGGCCCGCCTCATGCCGGTGGTCAAGGCCAACGCCTACGGGCACGGGGACTTGGAGATCGCCCGGCTGTGCGCCGGGGCGGGCGCGGACGCCTTTGCCGTGGCCACCGCCGCCGAGGGCGTCCGCCTGCGGCGGGGCGGCGTCCGGGGGACGATCCTGGTGCTTGGCTATTCCGGGCCGGAGCTGGCCCCCCTGCTGGCCCGGTACCGCCTGACCCAGACGGTGGTGAGCACCGAACACGCCCGGGCGCTGGACGCATGCGGCCGGCGGCTGGCCGTCCACCTCAAGGTGGACACCGGCCTCCACCGTCTGGGCATCCCCTGGGACGACACCCAGAGCCTGACCGCCCCTTACAGCTGTTCCCATCTGCGGGTGACCGGCGTATTCACCCACCTGGCCGACACGGAGCGGCTGGACGAGGCCAGCCAAGCCCGTACCCGAGAGCAACTCCGGCGCTTTCGGGCAGCGGTGGATGGCCTGCGCTCCGCCGGACACGCCCCCGGAACCGTCCACTTCCAGGGCAGCTACGGCCTGCTCAACTACCCCGGCCTCCCCTGCGGCTGCGCCCGCCCCGGCATCGCCCTGTACGGCGTCCTCAGCGCCCCCGGCGACGCCACCACGGCGGTCCTCCCCCTCCGCCCGGTGCTCTCCCTGCGGGCCAGGGTATCCCAGCTTCACACCCTGGCCGCCGGAGAGGCGGCGGGCTACGACGGGGCCTACACCGCCCATCGGCCCACTGTGCTGGCCACCCTGTCCATCGGCTACGCCGACGGCTGGCCCCGTACCCTCTCCAACGGGGCGGGCCGGGTGCTCCTCCACGGCCGAACGGCCCCCATAGTGGGACTTATCTGTATGGATCAGCTTCTGGTGGACGTGACGGATATGGAAGGCGTCGCCCCCGGCGATACCGCCACTCTCATTGGCCGGGACGGGGACGCCGTCCTTACCGCCGAGGAGGCCGCCCAGGCGGCGGGTACCATCACCAACGAGCTGCTCTCCCGCCTCGGCCCCCGGCTGAAGCGGGTGGTGCTTCCCTAAAAAACGAGCCTCAGACACAAGCGTCTGAGGCTCGTTTCTTATTTCTTTTTCTTCGGCCGGGCGTTCTTTTTGGGCTTAGCCACGGCCCAGCCCACCTTTTTGGCGGGGCGGGAGCGGGTGGGCTGGGCCTTGCCCTTGGCGGGCGCGGGCTTGCCCCGGCCGGAGGGCTGATCCCCCGGCCTGGCGGGGCCGTTGGGCCGCAGGAGACAGCCCTTGCCGTAGCCGATCAGATCCTCCCGGTGGGTGCGGTGGAGGGCCTCCCGCACCAGCGGGCGCTTCTCCGGGCGCTTCCACTGCATCAGCGCCCGCTGCATCGCCTTCTCGTGGGGATCACGGGGCACATACACCGGCTGCATGGTGCGGGGATCAATGCCGGTGTAGTACATGCAGGTGGACAGGGTTCCCGGCGTGGGGTAGAAGTCCTGCACCTGCTCCGGCTGGCGGCCGGTGCGGTTGATCCACTCCGCCAGCCGCACCGCGTCGTCCAGGGTACAGCCCGGGTGGGAGGACATGAGGTAGGGCACCAGGTATTGCTCCTTGCCGTACTTCTGGTTCAGCCGCTCGTACTTACCCTTGAACTTCTCATAGACCTCGATATGGGGCTTGCCCATATAGTCCAGTACGCCGCTCACACAGTGCTCCGGGGCCACCTTGAGCTGGCCGGAGACATGATACTTCACCAGCTCGGCAAAGAACTCGCCGCTCTTGTCCTGGAGCATATAGTCGAAGCGGATGCCGGAGCGGATGAACACTTTCTTCACCCCCGGCACCTGCCGGATCTTGCGCAGGAGCATCAAATAGTCGGTGTGGTCGGCGTCCAGATTGGGACAAGGCGTGGGGGCCAGGCAGGCCCGGCCCCGGCACATTCCCGCCTTCATCTGCTTCTTGCAGGCGGGGCGGCGGAAGTTGGCGGTGGGGCCGCCCACGTCATGGATATAGCCCTTGAAACCGGGGTGGCGGGTCAGGGCCTCCACCTCCCGCAGGACGCTCTCATGGCTGCGGGAGGTGATGATCCGCCCCTGGTGGAAGGCCAGGGAGCAGAAGTTGCACGCCCCGAAGCAGCCCCGGTTGTGGGCCACGGAGAAGCGCACCTCCTCGATGGCGGGCACGCCCCCCATCTCGTCATACATGGGGTGGGGTTCCCGGACGTAGGGCAGCTCGGCCACGAAGTCCAGTTCGGCAGTGGTGAGCGGCATGGCCGGCGGATTGACCACCAGCAGCCGGTCGCCGTGGCGCTGGAGGATGGCCTTTCCCCGGACGGGGTCGTGCTCCTCATACTGGATCTGGTTGGCCTGGGCATAGGCCCGCTTATCCGTGGATACCGCCTCAAAGGAGGGGCACTCCACCTTTGGATAGGCACACGCAGAAGGATCTTTGGCAATAAAGGCAGTTCCCTTTACATCTGTAATCTCCCGGATGGGCGTTCCGGAGGCCAGACGAGCCGCAATTTCCCGGGTGGCGCGCTCTCCCATGCCATAGACCAGCAGATCCGCTTGGCTGTCAAAGAGGATGGCGCGGCGCACCTTGTCCTCCCAATAGTCGTAGTGGGCAAAGCGGCGCAGACTGGCCTCCAGGCCGCCGATCACCAGCGGAATGTCCCCAAAGGCCTCCCGCACCTTGTTGGCATAGACGATCACCGCCCGGTCGGGCCGCAGGCCGGCCCGATTGCCCGGGGAATAGGCGTCGTCATGGCGGCGCTTTTTGGCCACGGTATAGTGGGCCACCATGGAGTCGATGTTGCCGCTGGAGAGCAGAACACCCAGCCGCGGGCGGCCCAGTGCTGTAAAGGAGCTGGCCTTGCGCCAGTCCGGCTGGGCCAGGATTGCCACCCGGTAGCCCTCGGCCTCCAGCACCCGGGAAATAATGGCCGGGCCAAAGGAGGGGTGGTCGACATAGGCGTCGCCGGTGATGACCAGGAAGTCAAACTCCTCCCAGCCCCGCTCCGCCAGATCCGCTTTGGTGACAGTCAAAAATTGATTCATAGGTTCCTCATGATTCCTTGGCTTCAAATCCAATGTATTTTTCCAGAACATCCAGCGGGCCGCGGGCACCCGGCTCCTCTCCCATCTTGACAAAGCCGTACTTCTGGTAGAAGCGCTGGGCAATCCCGTTGTCCGGCGCGCAGCACAGCCGCAGGCGGTCCCGCCCCAGAGGCCGGTAGGTGGATACCGCCTGGCCCAGGAGCTGCACCCCCAGGCCCTGGCGCCGGTGGGCGGGGTCCATGTACAGGAAGGGGATATAGCCCACACCCTCGGCGGCCCCCCGGTCCAGATCCATCTGGAGCAGGCCGGCCGTCTCGTCCCGCTGCATGGCGCACATCACCGCCCGCTCCGGGGCCCGTTTCCAGCAACGCAGGGCGTCCCTCTGGAACGCGTCCCCGTCGAAGGGTACCGCCGGGCCGTTCACATCCTGCCAGGCCTCATGCCGGGCCGTCCGGTACACCATCCCCTCCTTTTTCAGGTTGAGGGGCCGGAACCACAGGTTTGCATCGCCGCTTGTTCCATCCCGCTCCTTCCACCACCGCTGGCGGGCCAGGGTGGAGATCTCGTCGGGTAGGTGGGAGTTATCGTTCTCAAAGACGATGCGGGTGCGCTCCCCCTCCACCTCCAGGCAGGTGACGGCGGTGTTGTCGCTGTGGCCCAAACCGTCCATCTCGCCGGGTCCCAGCCCCCGCAGGGCCGCCTGGAGGCAGCGGATGGCGGTGCCGTGGGAGAACAGGGCGATCGTCTGGCCCGGGTGGGCCGCCGCCAGGCGGAGCACCGTGCCCTTGAGCCGCGCCTGTACCTGGGCGAAGGTCTCTCCCCCCTCCACCCGGAAGTCCGGGGAGCTGTGATTGAAGCGGATCAGATTCATGGCGTCGCACCGCTCCAGCTCGCCCCAGGGCTTGTCCTCCCATGCGCCCAGGCTGATCTCCCGCAGGCCCGGGTCGGTGTGCAGCTCCAGACCGTGGGACAGGTAGACCGCTTTGGCGGTAGTCATTGTACGGAACAGGTCGCTGGAGTACACCGCGTCGATATGTATGTCCGCAAACCGTCCCCGCAGGGCCGCGATCTGCCGGTAGCCGTTTTCGGTGATCAGGCTGTCGTACCAGCCGTGTACCCGGCGGTAGAGATTCCCCTCCGCCTCCGCGTGGCGGATCAGATAGACGGTTGTCATCGCTTTACTGCACCTCTGAATCTGAAATCCATTGTTCTCATGCCTCCAGAGTCTTTTCCAGCTTGGAGACAATATGCTTCTCCTCGCCGCACTCATCTCCCACGCCGCCCAGCGCACTGGCGGCGGTGAGATGGAGGCGGAGCCGCCCCTCCAGCTCGTCCAGCACTGCCGTCACCACCATCTCGCTTCCGGTTCTGTGAAGATACTTGACCAACACCAGAACCAGAACCGAGCCGCCGGGGGTCTCCAGCCGGTAGCGCTCCGACACCTGTCCGTTGCTGAACCCACTGCGCACGATCACATCCTGAATGCGGTCCGCACAGCCCTCCATGGGTAGCTTGGGGTAGAACACTTCTGTATAAGCCATGTCTCTTCTCCTCAAAGCCGATAGCGGCTCAACGCGTCGTGGACGACTCCCTCGAAGGACTCCGCCGCCCCCCAGTCGAAGCGGAACAGCCCCTCGCCCCCGCCGCCGCTGATACAGTGGACGCGGGTTCGGCCGGTAAAGTCGTCCAGAACCACGGTGAGGGTGAGCCGGTTGCCCGCCCGGTAGTAGTGCTTCTCATAGACCGCCACCACACAGGTGCCGCCGCCCGGGTGGGTGAGCTCATAGTGGTCAACCAGCTCCCCGGTGACGCTGTCGGTCACCGCCGCATGGATGGCCTCCCCGCACTCCCGCAGTCCCAGGGAGACAGAATACGAATCCTCCATCTTTTTCCCTCCCGCCTTCAGCCGTCCAGATAGGAGAACAGCTTCTCCCGCAGGGCCTCGCTGTACTCCTCCGCCGCTGTCTTGCTGTCTCCGCTCTGCCGGAGCATTCCCGCCCCGCCGGTGACCGTCCAGTAGAGCCGGGTGCGCCCCTCCAGGTTGTCCAGCACCGCCGTCAGGGTGAGGCGGCTGCCCATGCGGAGAAAGTACTTTTCAAAAAGCAGCACCATGCCACAGAGATTCTCGCCCTGGCGCAGCTCATGGCAATCCACCATCCGGCTGGACAGCCCCGCACGTTCCACCAGCTCGGACACGGTGCGGGCCGCCTCCGCCACGGACAGGTTCAGATAACAGGTGTTCCGCTCCATCGGCGCGCACCTCCATTCACCACGGCACGACCGCCCCGGTAAAGTCGGATACCTTGTTCAGCCCCTGGCGCTCCGCCAGGGACGCCAGGCCGTCCCGCACCTTGATGGGGGCATAGGGATCGTCAAAGCAGGCGGTGCCCACCGCCACGGCGGAGGCCCCGGCCAACAGGAGCTGGGCCGCGTCCTCCCCCTTGGCTACGCCGCCCATGCCCAGGATGGGCAGCTTCACGGCCTGGGCCACCTCCCACACCATGCGCACCGCCACCGGGAGCACGGCGGGTCCGGACAGGCCGCCGGTGTTCATCTTCAAAATAGGCCGGCGGGTACGCACGTCGATGCGCATCCCCCGCAGGGTGTTGATGAGGGACAGGGCGTCCGCCCCCGCGTCCGCCACGGCCCGGGCGATCTCGGTGACGTCGGTGACGTTGGGGGAGAGCTTCACCATCACCGGCACTCTCCCGGCGTGGGCCTTGGCCACCGCCGTCACCTCGGCGGCCAGCTCCGGCTTGGTGCCATAGGCCAGGCCGCCCGCTTTCACGTTGGGGCAGGAGATGTTGACCTCGATCATGTCCACCCCAGCGGCGGAGAGCTTTTCGCACATGACGCCGTATTCCTCCGGGGTATTGCCCGAAATGTTGGCGATTACCGCCAGATCATGCTTTCTCAGCTCGGGCAGCTCTTCCGCGATAAAGGCGTCCACTCCGGGATTCTGGAGGCCCACGGAGTTGAGGATGCCCATGGGGGTCTCCGCGATGCGGGGGGGCGGGTTGCCCTCCCGGCGGCAGAGGGTCAGACCCTTGCAGCAGATGCCGCCCAGCTCGCTCAAATCATAAAACCGGCCGTACTCCCGGCCGAAACCGAACGTGCCGGAGGCCACCACCACGGGGTTTTTCATCCGCACCCCGGCCAGCACCACGGACTGATCCACCTTAGACATTCCACTCCACCTCCTCCGCGTCAAACACCGGGCCGTCCTTGCACACGTGCTTCATGGTGCCGTCGGCCATCTGGATGGCGCAGCCCAGGCAGGCCCCCACGCCGCAGGCCATCCGCTCTTCCATGGACACCTGACAGGGTACGCCGTATTCCGCCGCCACGGCAGCCACGTTTTTCAGCATGGGCTTGGGGCCGCAGGCCAAAACCGCTGTAAAGTTTTTATCCTTTTCAAGAACAGCCCGCACCTGAGCATCCACAAAGCCTTTCTGTCCTAGGCTTCCATCATCACTGCAAAGCAAAACATCTTTACAGCATTTCTGAAATTCCTCGGTCAGCATGGCACGGTCTGCCGACCGGAAGCCCAGTACGGCGGTGCTCTGCCCCGCCGTCCACTTGGCGCAGCCCAGCATGGGGGGGACGCCGATGCCGCCCCCCACCAGGAGGCAGCGGGCCTCTCGCTCCACTTGGAAGCCGCAGCCCAGGGGGCCCAGTACGTCCAGGGTGTCCCCCGCTTTCCGGCGGGCGAGCCACTCGGTGCCCTCCCCGCGCACCTCAAAGACGATGCGCAACCGGTTCTTCCCCCAGTCGCAGATGGAGATGGGGCGGCGGAGCAGGCGGCTGTGGCCGCACTTCACATGGACAAACTGATCCGGCCCCTGGGGCTCCATCCCCTCCGCCTCCAGGGTGAGGGAGCAGGCAAATTCATTGAGGCGCACCGCCTCTGCGACGGTACAGAGCTTTTGTATTGGCATGGGTGTGTCCCCCTCTGTTTCCTTGGTTTACTGGATGGCGATAAACCGGCAGATGTCGTCCCGCATGGCGATTGCGGCGGCGCGGGCGGCCTCTTGGTAGTCCGCGCCGTTTTTGCCCGTCTTCTGCCAGGCACAGATGATGCCCCGGGAGGAGTTGACAATGGCGCCCCGGCCCTTGTCCTGGAAGGCATACTGCACATCCTCGGCGGTGCCGCCCTGGGCCCCGTAGCCGGGCACCAGCAGGAAGGTGTGGGGCATCCGGGCGCGGAGCTTCTGCAGCTCCTCCGGATAAGTAGCCCCGGCCACCGCGCCGGCCCGGGTATAGCCGTACTTCCCCTCAGTGCCGGCTCCCCACTTCTCAATGAGGTCGGCCATAAGGCCGTAGACGGTGTCTCCCTCCCCGGCGGCTACGTTCTGGAGCTCGCCGGAGCCGGGGTTGGAGGTCTTGGCCAGGATAAACACGCTCTTGTCCCGTTCCCCCGCCACCTTTAGGAAGGGGTTGACGCTGTCCGCGCCCATGTAGCCGTTGAGGGTGACGCAGTCGGCGTTGAAGCCCCCGCAGAGGGTCTCCCCCACCTTGGTGACTCCCAGCCAGGCGTCGGCGTAGGCCTCCGCCGTGGAGCCGATGTCCCCCCGCTTGATGTCGGCGATGACGTACATGCCCTTCTCGTGGGCGTAGCGGATGGTCTTTTCCAGCGCGGCCATACCGTGCCAGCCCAGGCGTTCATAATAGGCGGACTGTGGCTTGACGGCGGGTACAACATCGCACAGGGCGTCGATGAGGCCCTTGTTGAACTGGAAAACGGCGTCGGCGGCCCCCTCCAGGGTCTCGCCGAACTGTTCATAGGACGCTTTGCGGATGTGCTCCGGCACATACTCGGGCTTGGGATCCAGCCCCACCACTGTGGGGTTTTTCATACGGATAATTTTCTCCTGCAATACATCAAAGGACATCCCGCTCATTCTCCTTCCCGGTAGACGATCTCGCCGCCTACAATCGTATATTTCACTTTCCCCCGCAGGGTCTTTCCCCCAAAGGGGGTGTTGCGTCCCTTGGAGGCGAAGCGGTTGGGGTCCACCGTCCACGCCTCGTCGGGATCGAAGATCACCACGTCGCCGTCCGAGCCGATGGCCAGCCGCCCCTTGGTGGGCAGGCGCAGGATGCAGGCCGGGTTGATGGTCATCCGGCGCAGGATGTCGGACAGGGCCATCTCGCCCGTATGGTAGAGGTAGGTCAGCGCCACAGCAAGGGCGGTCTCCAGGCCCACCATGCCGCTGGGGGCGTCGGTCAGGGGCCGGGCCTTTTCCTCAGCGGAGTGGGGGGCGTGGTCGGTAGCGATGGCGTCAATGGTGCCGTCCTTCAATCCCTCGATAATGGCCTCCACGTCCGCCTTGGTGCGCAGGGGCGGGTTCACCCGTGCCAGGGCACCCTGGGCTAAAATCTCGTCCTCGGTGAGACTGAAATACTGAGGGCAGGTCTCACAGGTGATCTGTACGCCCTTGCGCTTGTACCGCCGCACCAGGGCCACCGATTTGGCGGTGGAGATGTGGCAGATGTGCACCGCCCCGCCGGTCTCCTCCGCCAGCATGGCATCCCGGGCCACCATCAGCTCCTCGGCGATGGCCGGCCGGCCAGCCAGCCGGAGCTGGCGGGAGATACGCCCCTCGTTGACCGCGTAGTTCTTCACCATGTCGGCGTCCTCACAGTGGGAGAGAATCGTCAGGTTTTGCCGGTGGGCCAGGATCAGGCCGTCCCGCATTAAATTGGCATTCTGGACCGGCACCCCATCGTCGGACAGGGCCACCGCCCCCGCCCCCTTCAGGGCCTCAAAGTCGGTGAGCTCCTGCCCCTGCTGTCCCCGGGTCACCGCCCCAATGGGCCAGACATGGACGCCGCAGGCCTCCGCCGCCCTCTGCTTTACAAATGCAATCTGCTCCGGGCTGTCGGTGGCCGGGCGGGTGTTGGGCATACAGGCAATGGAGGTAAAGCCCCCATGGGCCGCGGCCGCCGCGCCGGTCTCGATGGTCTCTTTATATTCAAAGCCGGGCTCCCGCAGATGTACATGCATATCCACCAGCCCGGCGCACACGGTCAGTCCCCGGGCATCGATCACCCGGGCGTCGGGCTCGTTGATGTTGCTCCCGATGACCGCTACCTTTCCGTCCTCAACCAGCACATCCATAATCCCGCCGATGCCCCCAACCGGGTCAACCAGCCGTCCCTGCCGTATCAGCAGCTTCACGAAATCACTCCTTTCACATTGAAACCGTTCCAAACCGCCATGCAGAGCACAGCAAAAAAGGGTACAGGTCCACCCCCGTCCCCTCCACAAATTGAACCGTATCATGCCGCATACATTATACCTTGAAACACAGTTTTTAGCAACGGATTTTTCTGCGTTTCCGGCAATAATAACAGCGGACGCTGATGCAGAAGGGAGCGAAGCAATATGACGAAGCATGCGTTTCTGGAAGGGATGGGCCTTGGCGTGCTGGCGGGCGCCGCCATCGGTATGGCGGTGGCCGCCAAGAGCATGCAGAGCCCCGACGTGCGCCGGATGGCCCGGCGTGCCGTCCGCAAGATGGACCACATGAAGGACGACTTGGCGGACACCCTGGGCCTGTAAGCTCAAAAAGAGGTGCGGCTAAAAAGCCGCACCTCTTTTTTATACTTGACTTTCATTTTATTTATGTCATATTTAATATAGTTAAACTAAAAGTAAAAGGAGAATTAAATTGGAGCTTAATAAAATCCCCCAGTGGATGCTCGCTCTCGAACCGGAGGACGCCGCCTTTCTCAAAAATTTCGCGCTCAAGTCCGGCTCTCTGAAGGAGATCGCCCGGCTCTACCAGGTCTCTTACCCCACGGTCCGTCTGCGGCTGGACAAGCTCATCCAGAAGATCGAGCTGGCCGACCAACATGAGGAGGAGCCCTTCACCGCCTTTATCAAGGGGCTGGCGGTGGACTCCCGCATTGATGTGGAGACCGCCAAACTGATCATCGACAAATACGAGAAGGAGGGGAAACCGATATGAGAGAGTTTGCAGTTCTTTTCATTTCCCTGGCCCTTTTGGCGCTGGAATACTATCTGGGTACCCGGAGAAAGCCCCTGCTGGGGGCTCTGCTGCCCGGCGGGATCCTCCTGCTGCTGGCCGGCCTGTCCATCGCGCTCCGGGATGCCTCCGGCCTGCTTTCAGGTATTCCATGTGCCGCGGGACTGGCCGCCGCCTGGCTGATCGGGCGGAACAAGGCCACGGCGGCAGAAAAGGCCGAGCTGGAGAAAATGAAGGCCAAGGATCTGTAAGGAGGGAGCGCCATGAACCAACCGTCCACACTGAAAGAGCGTATCCTACAATATGCCCAGGTACATCTGGGCGCGGAACCGGAGCACCTCTGGGCTAAATTCCCCCGCTATGCCGTCCTGCGCCACAGTGAAAACGCCAAGTGGTTTGCGGTCTTTCTGGAGGTTCCCGGAACCAGGCTGGGGCTGGAACGACCGGAGTCCGTCGACATTCTCGATGTAAAATGCGGCCCGCTCCTGGCCGGCTCCCTTCTCGGCATCCCAGGCATCCTGCCCGCCTACCACATGAACAAGTCCAACTGGGTCACCCTCCTCCTGGACGGCTCGCTCCCGGAGGAGGAGATCATCCGCCTGCTGGAACTGAGCTACGATCTGACGAAGCCGGCTGCCCGGCGAGCCGGGCGGCCGAAGGCGGAGTGACCGCCCCTACAGCATCCGCAGAATCTCCCGCTTGAGCCGGCTGATGATGCGCTTTTCCAGGCGCGAGATGTAGGACTGGGAGATACCCAGCCGGTCGGCCACCTCCTTCTGGGTGCGCTCCGGGCGGCCGTCCAGGCCGAAGCGCAGGGTGATGATCTCCCGCTCCCGGTCCTCCAGCTTCTCCAGCGCGTCGGAGAGGAGCTGGCGGTCCACGTCCGCCTCGATGGGCTTCATCACCAGATCGCTCTCTGTTCCCAGGATGTCGGAGAGGAGCAGCTCGTTGCCGTCCCAGTCGGTGTTCAGGGGCTCGTCGAAGGAGACCTCGCTCTTCAGGTTGGCCGTCTTGCGCAGATGCATCAGTATTTCGTTCTCGATGCACCGGGAGGCGTAGGTGGCCAGCTTGATGTTTTTTGCGGGCTGATAGGTATTGATGGCCTTGATGAGGCCGATGGTGCCGATGGAAATCAGATCCTCAATGCCCACGCCGGTATTTTCAAAGCGGCGGGCGATGTAGACCACCAGCCGCAGGTTCCGCTCAATGAGCTGGGACTTCACACCCTCGTCCCCACCGTCCAGACGGGCGATCAGCTCCGCCTCCTCGTCCCTGGACAGAGGCGGCGGCAGGGTGTCGCTCCCCCCGATATACATGATCTTCCCCGGCAGCTTGAGCCCCAGCCGGGCCAACAGCCACTCCACGCCCACAAACAGGCGCAGTCTCCAACCGTTCATAGCCATCCTCCCACATCGTCTGTTTATGTACCAATCAGCGCGTGATAGCCGCCCCCGTCGGTGAGGCGGGTGGGGGACAGGGCCAGCAGCAGCTTGCCGTAGTCCTCCGTCCCCACCCGCGCCCCGTCCAGGCGCAGGGCCAGCAGCATGCCGCACTCCACCCCCACCGCCTGGTAGGGCAGCAGGCGGCACCGCCCCTGCCAGCCCTGGCGGCCCAGCCGCTCCAGGGCCTCCACCGGGCGGCGCAGCTCCTCGGGAGCCGGCGCCTGCCCGTCGGGAAAGAGAGCCCCCACCTTCTCCCCCTCCGCCACCATCACCGGACGTCCGGTGGCGGGGTCTGTGAGGGTGTTGCCCGTATCCACCAGGGCGGTAAGGGCCACCCGCCGCCCCTCCAGGGTGAGCACCGCAGGCACCAGCTCCCGGCGCAGGCCGCTGTGCCGGGCGGTGCGTTGGAACAGCAGGGTGATGAGCACATAGCACCCCGCCGCCGACAGGAGGATAAGGCGCAGATCCATGGCGGAATAAAAGATGCCGTTTTGCAGAGTGAGCCCCCGCCCGCCCAGGAGCTGGAGGGCGAACACGCCGCCGCCGAAGGCCGCGGACACGGCAAAGAATACCAGACTCACCCGCAGGAGGCGGCGGCTTTTGCCGTAGCCCGCCAGCAGGGCCAGCACCGCCGCCCCCAGCTTGCAGAGGGGATGGAGGAGAAAGCCCATGCCCGGCAGGACGGCGGCGGCGGCGTAGGCCGCCCCGATGGCCGCCCCCAGAGCCAGCCAGCCCCGGCGGAGTATCTCGCCGGACAGGCGTCCGGCGGCCAGCAGCAGGAGATAGTCCACCACAAAGTTGAGCAGGAACAGCTCATCCAGATAGATCACCGTCACCCCGCGTCCCCCCCTGTCCTCTGGCCTGTCGTTTCCCATTATAGAGGGCCACGTCCACAAAAAAGGTCAAATCCGGGACGGGCAAAAAAAGAAGCTGACGCGCTGCGCGCGTCAGCCAGCCTGTCGAACTTTTTGAAGCTTTAGAAAAGCTTCAAAAAGTTGTTTGATCCAACGCGAAAGGGAACTCTGACGGTTCCCTTTCACACTATCCCTCCCTCCGAATCCTTTCGCAGGAGGGCTTATTGACCGTCTGGCTGACGCGCTATGCGCGTCAGCTTCTTTTTCGTTTCCGTCACACGGTCAGCAGGGGCGCCCGGGTCTTGAGCAGCTCGGTCAGCGGCGGGCCCCAGGAGATGACCTCCAGGCCCATGTCCCGCAGCGCCTGCTCCACCCCAAGCTCCTTGGCGCAGGTAATACAGGCCGAGAATTTCACCCCCTGCTCCATGGCCAGGACAATGCGCTCCCTCACCGCAGGATCTGCGGCCGCCAGACGGGCGGTCTCCCCCCAGAGGATCACCGTCACCTTCTCCCACCAGCCCCGTACCAGGCTGTTCACCGCGTACATCAGAACCATCTTGTCAAAGACCACCGGATCGGCGTTGGTCCACAGAATATGCAGGTGTTGTCCGTCCATCTCAATACTCCTCTCTTTGTGTCACAGCCCCCGCCACAGCTCCGGCCGGACGGCCTGCCCGCCGGACAGCGCCCCGTCCAGTAGAGACAAAAGCCGGGCCTTGTCCTCGGGCAGTCCGCCCTTCAAGGGCAGATAGTTGGAGGCGTGGTCGCTGGTGAAATGAAGGGGCTCCACCTCCAGGCGTTCCAGCAGCAGCCGGGTCTCCTCCAGGGCCTGCCGGGCGGTGAGCAGCCGGAACTCCCCCCGCGCGGCCGCGTCACCCAGCACCGTTCCCCGCTCGGGGAGGTAAGTCAGGGCGGAGAAGTGACGGGGTCTCATGGCGTTGATCAGGGCCGCCGTGTCCAGGGCGTGGGCTCGGGATGCCTCTCCCTGCCCGGCCAGGCCGATCAGCACCATGGCCCACAGGTCAAAGCCTGCCGCCGTTATGCGCCGTCCGGCCTCCAGCATACCCGCGGCGTCCACCCCCTTGCGCACCGCCCGCAGCACCGCGTCGCTGCCGCTCTCCACCCCCAGGTAGAGACGCACCAGCCCCGCCCGGCGGAGGGCCGCCAGCTCTTCCTCCGTCTTGCGCAGGGTGCTGCCCGGGCCGGCATAGGCGTTGACCCGCTCGAGGGAGGGGAAGGTCTCGTACAGCCGGTCCAGGACGGCCAGCAGCTCCTCTGTGTCCATGGCCACCGCGTCCCCGTCGCAGAGGAACACCCGCTTCACGTCTCCATAGGCCGCCCTGGCCAGGGCAATATCCTCAAAAATCTCCTCCAGCGGGCGCACCCGGTAGCGTTTGTCCTTATACATGCCGCAGAAGGTGCAGGCGTTGTGGGAGCACCCCACCGTCACCTGGAGCAGATAGCTCTTCCACTCTCCCGGCGGGCGGTAAACCGTCCCCTCGTACCTCATGCCTGGGGCTCCTCCGTCCGCAGCACCCGCTTGATGCTCTTCTCTGCCTTGCTCCGGGGGAGCATCAGCTCGTGGCCGCAGCCCTCGCAGCGCAGCTTGAAGTCCATTCCCACCCGCAGCACCAGCCACCGCCGGCTGCCGCAGGGGTGCTCCTTCTTCAATTCCAGCACATCGCCCACATGGATGTCCATATCCGCGTCCCTCCCGTTTCCTTCGTAACGCCTATTATACCCTGTCAATTCAGGACCGGCAAGTGCATATAGTAGTCTATCGGAAAAAAATGACTGTGGAAACGAAAGGATTTGGTCACATTGAGGAGCCGCTTCCTGCCCGAGGGGCGTCTGTTACATACACCGGAAAACGAGGCCGCCTGCGCCTCCCGCGACGGCCTCCGCCGGGCCATGGAGGAGGAGACGGTGCTGGAGGGGGTTGCCCAGCTCTGCGACGGGGCCCACAACCTGCTGGTGTCCGTAGGGCCGTTTACCGGCTTTCTCCCCCGGGAGGAGGCCGCGCTGGGCATTGCAGAGGGCACCACCCGGGAGATCGCCATTCTCTCCCGGGTGGGCAAGCCGGTCTGTTTTCAGATCACAGCTCTGGAGGAATCTGAGGGCGTCCTCCGGCCCCGCCTCTCCCGCCGCCGGGCCCAGCAGGCCGCCCTGGACGCCATGCTTGCCGGGCTGCATCCCGGCTGTATCCTCCCGGCTGTGGTCACCCACCTGGAGTCCTTCGGGGCCTTTGTGGACATCGGCTGCGGCGTTCCCTCCCTGATCGGGATTGAAAACATCTCCGTCTCCCGCATCCCCCACCCCGACCAGCGGTTCCGGGTGGGGCAGGCCATCTTCGCCGTGGTACAGGAGCTGGACCCCAAGCTGGGGCGGGTATACCTGACCCACCGGGAGCTGCTGGGCACCTGGGCGGAGAACGCCGCCCGCTTTCAGGCGGGCATGACGGTGCCCGGTATCGTCCGCGGGCTCAAGGAGTATGGGGCCTTTGTGGAGCTCACCCCGAATCTGTCCGGCCTGGCGGAGCGGAAAAGCGGCCTGCGGGAGGGGGACCGTGTGTCCGTCTACATCAAGGCTATCCTGCCTGAGCGGATGAAGATCAAGCTGCTGGCCATCGACACCCTACCCCCGCTGAACGTCCCCGCGCCGCTGGAGTATTTTCTCACCCAGGGACAAATTGAAAAGTGGAAATACGCCCCCGAGGGCTGTGTCAAGGTGGGCGCGGAGACCATATTCGCCTGAAAAAACAGGAGCGCGGCTATGCCGCGCTCCTGTTTTATGCCTCGGGGCCTTTGATCTCGTCCCAGTACCGCCTGGCGGCCTGCTCATTCTTGTTGTCGCCGTAGCGGTAGTAGTGCCTGTCCGCCAGCAGGTCAGGCAGATACTGCTGGCGCACCCAGTGGCGCGGAAAGTCGTGGGGGTAGAGGTAGCCCTGCTCCCGCTCCATCCCCGCCGAGTCGGCGTGGACGTTCTGGAGGTGGCGGGGGTAGTCGCCGATCTTGCCCGCCCGCACATCGGCCTGAGCGGCGGCGATGGCCTCGTAGACCGAGTTGGACTTGGGGGCGGTGGCCAGCAGCACCACCGCCTGGGCCAGGGGGAGGCGGGCCTCCGGCAGGCCGAGCTGGAGAGCGTTGTCCACGCAGGCCTTGACGATCAGGGCCGCCTGGGGATAGGCCATGCCCACGTCCTCGCTGGCGGAGCAGAGAATCCGCCGGATGGCGGTGGTCATGTCCCCCGCCTCCAGCAGGCGGGCCAGATAGTGGAGGGCCGCGTCGGGGTCGGAGCCCCGCATGGACTTCATGAGGGCAGAGGCGATGTCGTAGTGGTCGTCTCCCTCCCGGTCGTACCGCATGGCGGAGCGCTGCGCCACCGTCTGGGCATCGGCCAGGGTGACCACCAGCCGCTCCCCCTCCCGCCGGGCGGAGCTGAGCAGCAGCTCCACCGCGTTCATGGACTTGCGCACATCGCCCCCGCAGGCGGTGGCAATGTGTTCCCGCACGCCATCCTCGCAGTCCACCTCCGCGCCCAGGCGCTCCCCCATGAGCCGGATGCCCCGGTCGATGGCGGGCAGCACGTCGGCGGCCTCGATGGGCTTGAATTCAAACACGGTAGACCGGCTGAGCACCGCATTATACACGTAAAAATAGGGGTTCTCCGTGGTGGAGGCGATCAGGGTGATCTTGCCGTTCTCCATAAACTCCAGCAAAGACTGCTGCTGCTTCTTGTTGAAGTACTGAATCTCGTCCAGATAGAGCAGCACCCCATCGGGAGCCAGCATGGTGCCGATGTCCTTGATGATGTCCTTGATATCCGAAATGGAGGCCGTGGTGGCGTTGAGCCGGTGGAGGGGCCGGTTGGTGCGCCTGGCGATGATGTTGGCCACCGTGGTTTTGCCGGTACCGGAGGGGCCATAAAAGACCAGGTTGGGGATGTGTCCGCTCTCGATGATGCGGCGCAGCAGGCCGTTCTCCCCCAAAATATGGCGCTGCCCCACCACCTCGTCCAGGCTCTGGGGGCGGATCTCGTCGGCCAGGGGCCGGTATGACATTGGGCATCCCTCCTCGTTTGGTCGCCCCTATTCTAACACATGTTCGAGCCCCCGTAAAGAGCGGCGGATACTATTCATCCCCCTCCACGGTAAAGATCTCCTCAATCGGTACGCCGAATACCTTGGCAATGTTCCAGGCCAGCACCAGCGAGGGATTATAGCGCCCCTTCTCCAGGTTGCCGATGGTCTCCCGGCGTACTCCCACCCGCCTGGCCAGCTCCTCCTGCTTCAGGTCGAAGCGGGCCCGATGCTCCTTGATGCGATTGGTAATCATGCCCGCGCGTTCCACCATTCCCGGCAGCCGCACAGGAAGCTGGAGAGGGCGTATACCGCCACTCCCACCCCCCAGCCCAGCCCGCTGCTGAGGTACAGCGCCTCCGTCGTCCCTCCGCCAAGGGCCAGGAGCAGCAGCGTCCCCGCCGCCGTCACTCCCATGCCCGCGAAAAAGCCCCGTGCGGCCGAGCGGAGAATCTGTCCCTCCTGCATCTCATCAGCCCGGGTAAAAAAATACTGGAAGTCCACCGCGAAGGCAAAAAAGCCCAGGAAATATCTCTCCCCGGTGAACACCCCTACAAACCCCAACAGGGACAGCAGGCCGATCAGCCCGTACCATCGTTTGATACCCATCCAGATGCACTCCTTTTATGTGGTATATTTCGCTCTTTATATTACAAATATACCACACCCAAGGAATTTGTCAAGAGAAAAGGGCGGCCTGCCGAAGCCATTTTCCGACAGGCCGCCGTTTCTGGACGGGCGTACTCCGTTTCGCTTATTCGTACAGGGGATATTTGCCGGTAAGCTGGGCCACCTGGTCCCGCAGCTCGTCCTGCTTGCCCTCAAAATCGGTGGCGGTACGCCACATGATGGAAGCGATGACCTCCATGTCCGCTTCCTTGAAGCCGCGGGTGGTGGCGGCGGGCGTACCCACCCGGATGCCACTGGTGACGAAGGGCTTCTCCGGATCATTGGGGATGGCGTTCTTGTTGACGGTGATGTTCACCTCGTCCAGCCGCCTCTCCATCTCCTTGCCGGTGAGGCGGGCAGGGCGGAGATCCACCAGCATCAGGTGGTTGTCGGTGCCGCCGCTGACCAGATCGAAGCCCTCGGCCATGAGGGCCTTCGCCAGGGCGGCGGCGTTTTTGAGAATCTGCTCCTGGTAGGCTTTGAACTCCGGCTTCATCGCCTCCCCCAGGGCCACGGCCTTGGCGGCGATGATGTGCTCCAAGGGGCCGCCCTGGCTGCCCGGGAAAATGGCGGAGTCGATTTTCTTGGCCAGCGCCTCCTTGCAGAGGATCATGCCGCCCCGGGGGCCGCGGAGGGTCTTGTGGGTAGTTGTGGTCACTACGTCGGCATAGGGCACCGGGGAGGGGTGGAGCCCCACAGCCACCAGGCCGGCGATATGGGCCATATCCACAAACAGATAGGCCCCCACCTCGTGGGCGATATCGGCAAAGGTCTTGAAGTCGATGGTGCGGGGATAGGCGGAGGCGCCGGCCAGGAGCATGCGGGGCCTGTGCTTTTTGGCCAGATCGCGCACCTGGTCGTAGTCGATGTAGCCCTGGTCGTTGACGCCATAAGCCACGATATTATAGTTTTTTCCCGAGAAGTTGACCGGTGAGCCGTGGGTCAGGTGGCCTCCGTTGGCCAGATCCATGCCGAGCACCGTGTCGCCGTGCTCACACAGGGCGGCGTACACCGCATAGTTGGCGTTGGCGCCGCAGTGGGGCTGCACATTGGCGTGGTCGGCCCCAAAGAGCTGGCAGGCCCGTTTGCGTGCGATATCCTCCACCACGTCCACGCACTGGCAGCCGCCGTAATAGCGTTTGCCGGGATAGCCCTCCGCGTACTTGTTGGTGAGCACTGTGGCCGCCGCGGACAGCACCGCCGGGCTGACAAAGTTCTCCGACGCGATCAGCTCGATGTTGCGCCGCTGGCGGTCGTACTCTGCCTGAACCGCCGCCCCTACCTCGGGGTCTTGTCCGGCAAGAAACTCCATGATATCCTTGACCAAATCCGACTCCACCTTTCTCAAATTTGACTGTACCGTTTATTATACAGAATCCCACTTTAAATTACAATCGCCCTATTTGAAAAAAGGCTCTCGTTTTTTGGCGGATTCTATGCTATATTGTCTAAGAGGTGATTCGATGAAAAACCATGAGGACGTCCTGGCTATCGTAGAGGAGCTGAAGAAGCTATACCCCGAAGGGCTCTGTTCGCTCCAGTACCCCAAGCCCTACGAGCTGCTCTTTTCCGTGCGTCTGGCCGCCCAATGTACCGATGAGCGGGTCAACATGGTCACTCCCGCCCTCTTTGCCCGCTTTCCCACCCTGGAGTCTCTGGCCCAGGCCGACCCCGCCGAGGTGGAAACCTATATCCATTCCACCGGCTTCTTCCGGGCCAAGGCCCGGGACATTGTAGCCGCCTCCCGCATGCTGGTGGAGCAGTACGGCGGCCGGGTGCCCGACACCATGGAGGAGCTGCTCAAGCTGCCCGGTGTGGGCCGCAAGACCGCCAACCTGATTTTGGGCGACGTGTACCACACCCCCGGCGTAGTGGTGGCGGACACCCACTGCATACGCATTACCGGCCGACTGGGCCTCACCGACGGCACCAAGGACCCGGCCAAGGTGGAGGAGCAGCTCCGGCCCATCCTGCCGCCGGAGGAGTCCAACGACTTCTGCCACCGGATGGTGCTCCACGGCCGGGCGGTGTGTATGGCCCGCAAGCCCGACTGCCCCAACTGTACCCTGCGCCCCTGGTGCGATTTCTACACAAAGTCCTGACTCCAGCAGGAGAGGCCCCGCCGGACAGACCGGCGGGGCCTCTGTGCTATTCCTGCGGCGCCTGGCTCACAATGCACTTGTCCTTCCACCTTCCACGGCAATAGGACACCACGCAGATCAGCAGGCCCAGGGCCCAGCCGATGGGATAGGCCCAATAGATCTCCTCCGGGCCGAAGAAATAGGCCAGCGCATAGGCCACAGGGATGCGGGCCGCCCAGAGGGAGATGATGGAGGCTACCATGGGCACTGTCGTGGCGCCTGCGCCGCGGAGGACGCCGTTCATGATAAACATCATGGCCAGAATGAACATCAGGGAGAGGGCCCGGAGCAGGTATGCCTCCCCGGCGGCCACCACGCCGGGCTCCCGGTTGAAGAGCATCAGCAGGGGCCGCCGCAGGGGCAGTACCACCGCCGACATGGCCAGGCATACCAGAGTGCCCAGCACCAGGGCCCGGCGGGTCCCGGTCTGTACCCGGTCCAGCCTCCCCGCCCCCATGTTCTGTCCCACATAGGTGGTGGCGGCGATGGAAAAGGACTCGATGGGCATGAAGGCGAAGGTGTCGATCTTGTTGGCGGCGGTGAAGCCGGCCGCAAAGTCGTTGCCGAAGCCGTTGATCAACGCCTGCATGATGAGTATGCCCACCGCGAACTGGCACTCCTGTATCGCGGAGGGTATGCCCAGACGGATCACCTGCCCCAGCAGGCGCCGGTCCAGCCGCATCCGGAACAGGCGGATATGGAGGAAAGGGTACTTTCGGTTGATGTAGAAGATGCCGAACACCCAGGAGCAGATCTGGGCCAGAATGGTGGCCAGGGCCACGCCGAACACGCCCCAGGAGAACACCAGCACAAACACCAGATCCAGCACAATATTGATGACACAGGCGATGAACAGGAAGATCAGGGGCGTCCGGCTGTCCCCCAGACCGCGCATGATGCCGCTGTTCATGTTGTAGCCCAGAGTACCGACGATGCCGCCCAGCACCACCATGCAGTAGGTCCGCGCCTGCTCATAGGCCTCCTGCGGCACCCGGATCAGGGTGAGCAGCGGCCCGCTGGCCAGCACGCCCAGCAGGGTCAGGGGCACAATGATCACCAGCAGGGCGCTGTAGATGGTGTCCACCGTGCGCCCCACCGCCCCTTGGTCCCCGGCGCCCACATACTGGGCGATCATGATGGTCGCGCCCATGGAGAATCCGAGGAAGAGGGAGGATATCAGGAACATGATAGAGAAGCCCGCGCCCACGGCGGTGAGGGCGGAGGAGCCCACATAGTTGCCCACCACCACCGAATCCACCATGTTGTAGAGCTGCTGGAGCACATTTCCCGCCAGCAGGGGCAGGGAGAACAAGACGATCAGCCGGGTCGGCGACCCCTGAGTCATGTCCATGGCTCCGTGCCCGTTCCGCTTGATCTCACTCATTGCCTCTCCTCCCCATCCGTTTTATCTCCTCGCCCGCTCATAGATGATGCGCAGGCCGTCCAGCACCAGTTGGGGATCCACCACGTCGATCAGCTCCGTGTTGTCCGCCACCAGCCGGGACAGGCCGCCCGTGGCCACCACCTTGGTGTCCGGCTGGCCGATTTCCTCCTTGGCGTGGCGGATGAGGTACTCGATGGCCCCGATGTAGCCCAGCACCGCCCCCGCCTGGATCTGCCCCACGGCGGTGGTGCTCAGCACTGTGTCCGGCTTCACCAGCTCCACCCGGGGCAGCAGGGCAGTCTTCTGGAACAGGCCGTCGATGGATACCTGTACCCCGGCGGTGATGCAGCCGCCCAGGTACACCCCCTCCCGGCTCACCGCGTCCAGGGTGGTGGCCGTTCCGAAGTCCAGCACCACCAGCGGCGCGCCGTATTTGGCGATGGCCGCGATGTCCGCCGCCGCCCGGTCGGGGCCCAGGCGCTCGTCGCTGTCGCACTCCACGTAGGGCAGGCCGGGGTCCAGCGCCTCGTCCAGCACCAGCGGGGTCTTGCCCACATACTTCTGCACCGCCCGGCTCAGGGTATGCATCACCTGGGGGGCCACCGAGCCGATCACCACATCCTCCACCTGCCCCAGCTCCAGGCCGAAGCGCTGGAAGTACTGGCACAGCCAGAGCCCCAGCTCGTCGGAGGTACGGTTGGCGTCCGTCATCAGACGGAAACTCCCCACCAGCGCCTCCCCCCGGTAGACGCCGAACTCCATATTGGTATTGCCTACATCAATGACCAGCAACATACTGCTCCTCTCCCTTCTCAGATATGCGACAGATAGCACACCGCGCCGCCCTCCTCCAGGACAGCCACGGCGTAGGTGGGCTGAACTAGGCTTCCGGCGGCGCCGGGGTTGACGATCCACAGGCCGTTCTGGAACTCGCAGAGGGCCTCGTGCGTGTGGCCGAAGCACAGAAGTCCCGCCCCCGCCTCTCGGGCCGCGCGGATGGCCGCCCCGGGCCCCATCTTCACGTGGTAGGTGTGGCCGTGGGTCATCAGGATTTTACACCCCTCCAGGGTAAAGCACCGCTCGTCTGGCAGATCCGGCCGGCGGCCGTCACAGTTGCCCGGCACATAGGTCACGGGAATATCGGGAAACTGACGGGCCAGCTCCTCCGCATCCCGGGCCAGATCCCCCATATGGAGGACGCGGTCCGGGTGCTCCAGGCGCACCACGTCGGCCATGTTGGCCACGTTGCCGTGGGAGTCGGAAAAAAGTACCAGCTTCAAGGTATCACCTTCTGAAAAGTCACTCATAGAATGGAGTGATCGGTCTTATAAATAATTGAGATGGAGCTGATGGTATGGCAAATCCCCAGTCCAATCTGGACGAACTCATGAAGGATCCCAAGGCCGCCGGCCTGCTGAAGAACAAGGCCCTGCTCCAGAGCCTGATGCAGTCCCCGGACACCCAGCGCCTGATGGAGCTGCTCAGTCAGAACGCGGGGGACGGCCTCAAGACCGCCGCCGCCAAGGGGGACACCGGCGCCCTGCTGGGCATGGTGCGGCAGGTCATGCAGAGCAGCGAGGGGGCCCGGCTGGTACAAAACATCAGCCAGGCGGTGCCCAAGGAGAAGAAGTAGGCATTTCGGCGGGAGGGGGCGGGAGACATGGCCGAATTCGAGGAGAAACTCAACGCGATCCTCAGCGATCCCCAGGCCATGGGCCAGATCGCTTCCCTCGCGCAGGCGCTGACTGGGGAGCACGCGGGAGAATCTGCTCCACCCCCCGCCGCAGAACCGGCGGAGGCCGGGCCCGCGGGAGAGGCGGCCGGGCAGTCCGACGCCACCGACTGGTCCGCCCTGCTGGGCATGCTGGGCGGCGGCGGAGACAGCAACCCGCTTTCCGCCCTGTCCGAGCTGGATCCCCAGCTTCTCCAGGCCGGTCTGCGCCTCTTTTCCGAGTACTCCGCCACTGACGACCGTAAGGTGGCCCTGCTCAATGCTCTCAAGCCTTTTGTCAAGCCGGAGCGGTATGCAAAGGTTGACAAGGCCGTTCAGATCGCCAAGCTGGCCCGGGTCATCCGGGTGGCCTTCCAGCTCTTCCAGAGCCGCCGAGAGGAGGGGAAGGACGATGTATAACCGCTACATACCCAATGGCGCCTCCTACACCCGGGTCGTGGAGGAGGATGCCCCTCCCACCCAGACCGTCCCTCCCGACGCGCCCCCGCCGGAGCCGGACGCCGAGGCGCCGGAATCCGCCAAGCCCGCCTCAGGACTGGGCAAGCTGCTTCGGGGCCTCAAGCTGGACGGCCTCGACACCGGCGATGTCCTGCTCCTGCTCATCCTCCTGTTCCTCTTTCTGGAGGGGGACGACATGGAACTGGTCATCACCCTGGGGCTGCTCCTGCTGCTGGGGCTGGAATAACGGGCGGCCGGCCCCCTGCCGGCCGCCCGTTATTCCTCTACCGTATGCAGCACTGTGCCGTCCGGCAACGCAAACTCCGTGAGTCCGAAGAGGGTACGGTCCGTCGACACCGCATAGGAGGTCATCCGGTAGGTCAGCTCCTCCCCTTTCCACTGCTCGGCGCACACCAACAGGCCGCTGTCCACGGAGACCCAGTACTTCTCCACATAGCCCAGCGCGTCCTCGCCTGTCTCCACATAAATGCAGGCCAGGCCGCCCTTCTCCTCATATCCGGCGGCGGCAATGGCATCCTGCTCCAGCTCCAGTACGTCCTCATAGGTGGGGATGCGCTGGCCCTCCAGATCCGCCGAGTGCCCGTCCGCCGGACCGGAAAGGGCCGTGCGGTCGCCTCCATACCACAGCCAGAACTGCCCGTCGCCCACGATGGAGTAACGTACCGTCCCGCCTGGCAGGGCTGCCTCCGTCTGGGTCCAGCCGCCGTCCACCCACACGTCCGCATGGGTGGTTCCGCTCTCTCCCTCACCCCAGAAGTCCTCGATCGTGACCGCGCGAGTGTAGCGGTCCGGGCGGGAGAGGGTATCCCGGATGACGCTCTGCACCGTCTCCGTCGTCACGTCCACCAGCACCAGACCGCTCTGCACACCGGGCTCTCCCCCCGGCTGCTGGGAGACCTCCGGCGTGGGCAGCACGATCTTCGCCGTGTCCGGCGCAAAGAGGCCCAGTCCAAAGCTGGACACCATGGCCACCACGATGACGATGCCGATGAGTACCACCAGCAGATTCCGCTTTCTGCGCTCCACGCCTGTTCCCTCCTCTCCGCCCGGACCGCGTTATGCCCGGAATTCCTCCGGCTGTTCGGCCCGCAGGCCGAATTTCCACTCAATGGCGTCGGCGATCCGGCGGCAGGCGTGACCGTCGCCGTAGGGGTTGACCGCGTGGGCCATGGCGGTGTAGGCCGCCGGAGCGGTGAGCAGCTCGGAGGCCATGGAGAAGATGACGTTCTCCTCCGTCCCCGCGATCTTCACGGTTCCCGCCTCCACCGCCTCGGGCCGCTCGGTCTCCCGCCGCAGGACAAGCACCGGCCGCCCCAGGGCGGGGGCCTCCTCCTGCAGTCCACCCGAGTCGGTCATGACCAGATAGGCCCGGGCCATCAGGTTGTGCATCTCGTCGGCGGAGAGCGGATCAATGAGGTGGATACGGTCGTGGCCGCCGAGGTACTTCCCCGCCGCCTCCCGCACCACCGGGGACAGGTGAACCGGGTAGACCAGCTCCACCTCCGGGAAGGCGTCCGCCACCCGGCGCAGAGCCGCCATGATGTTGGCCATGGGCTGGCCGTAGTTCTCCCGCCGGTGGCAGGTCACGAGGATGATCTTTCGGCCAGTGTAGTCCAGATGGTTGAGAAGATCCGTTGTGAAGTGATAATCCTTCACAACCGTGGTCTTGAGGGCGTCGATCACGGTATTGCCCGTGACAAACACCCCGTCGGTGATCCCCTCCCGCTCCAGGTTTGCCCGGTTCGCCCGGGTGGGGCAGAAATGCAGATCGGCGATATCGCCCACCAGCTTCCGGTTCATCTCTTCCGGAAAGGGAGAATACTTGTCACCCGTGCGGAGTCCCGCCTCCACATGGCCCACCCTGATCTGGTGGTAAAAGGCGGCCAGCGCCCCGGCGAAGGTTGTGGAGGTGTCCCCGTGGACCAGCACCAGGTCGGGTCTGGCCTGCTCCAGCACCCCCTCCATGCCCAGCAGGCACTTGGAGGTGATGGTGGAGAGGGTCTGGCGGGGCTCCATGATGTTCAGATCGTAATCGGGCCGGAGCTGGAAGATCTCCAGCACGGAATCGAGCATCTCCCGGTGCTGGGCCGTCACACAGCAGACCGGCTCTAGGCCCGGACGGCGCTGGAGCTCCGCCACCAGGGGAGCCATCTTGATGGCCTCCGGCCGGGTGCCGAAGATGGTCATGACGCGCACCTGCTTCATTTCTCTTCCCCCTTCTCGTCCGGCTTCTCACCGTCGTTTTTCTTTCCGTTGGCGCCCAGGAAAATCCGGGCGGAGATCGCCCCGGCAAAGCACAGGGCCAGCAGGAGCAGCATGGCCTTCACCGGCCCGCTGGTGGTGAGCACAACGGCGGACAGGCCCAGGATGGCGCTGATGACATACAGCACCGCCACCGCCTGCTTCTGGTTGAAGCCCATGTCGATAAGCCGGTGGTGCACGTGGCTGCGGTCGGCGTGCATGGGGCTCTGTCCGTGGGCAATGCGGCGGATGAAGGCGAAGCAGGTGTCGAAGATGGGCAGGCCCAGCATGAGGAAGGGCACCGCAAAGGAGATAATGGTATAGAACTTGAACAGGCCCTGAATGGACACCACCGCCAGAATATAGCCCAGGAAGGTGGAGCCCGTGTCCCCCATGAAGATCTTGGCGGGATTCATGTTGTAGGGCAGAAAGCCGATACACCCGCCCGCCAGGGCGGCCATGAGAATGGCCACGTTGCCCTCGCTGACCACCAGGGCGATCACCAGCAGGGTCATGGAGCTGATGGTGGATACGCCGCAGGCCAGGCCGTCCAGGCCATCAATCAGGTTGACGGCGTTGGTGATGGCCACGATCCAGATGACCGTGGCGGGCACCGCCAGAATCCCCAGATTCCAGTAGGGATCCGCGGAAAACACGTTGGGGTTGGACAGCGTCTCGATCACGTTGCCCGAGAGCACCGCCACCAGGGCGGCGATGATCTGCACCACAAACTTGAACATGGCCCGCAGCGAGTAGATATCATCAAAGATGCCCAGCACGACGATGATGACCGCCCCCAGCAGCATCCCCCGCATTTGGGCGTTCAAGTCCAGAAAGAGCAGGACGCTGAGCAGGAAGCCCAGGAAGATGGCCAGTCCGCCCATGCGGGGGATGGGGTGGTCGTGCATGCGGCGGCCGTCCTTGGGTACATCCACCGCCTTGACCCGAATGGCCAGGTTTTTTACCACCGGAGTGGCCACCAGGGCCACCACCAGGGCCACCACCAGGGCGGCGGCCACGATGCCGATGAGGGGAAGATCCAGATTTCTTGGCATGGGAATTTGCTCCTTATCTTTACCGGGCCAGGAAGCCCACCTTTTTGTAGACCTTGCGCAGGGTCTTTTCCGCCACGTAGGACGCCTTCTCCGCGCCAGCGCGGTAGACGCTCTCCAGATAGGCCTTGTCGGAGAGCAGGCGGCGGGTCTCCTCCTGGATGGGCCGGAGCATCTCCACCACGGCCTCGCCCACCACGGGCTTGAACGCGCCGTAGCCCTTGCCGTCGAACTCCGCCTCAATGGCCTCGAAGCTCCTGCCGGTGACGGCGGAATAAATGCTCATCAGGTTGGACACGCCCGGCTTGTTCTCCCGGTCGAAGCGGACGCAGCGCTCAGTGTCGCTGTCGGTGATGGCCCGCTTGAACTTGCGCAGGATGTCCTCCGGCTTATCCATCAGGAACACGCAGCCCTCGGGTATGGATTTGCTCATCTTGGTGTCCGGCTGGTTCAGGCTCATCACCCGCGCGCCCATCTTGGGGATGTAGGGCTCGGGCACCTTGAGCACGTCGCCGTACACGTGGTTGAAGCGCTGGGCCACGTTGCGGGTCAGCTCCACGTGCTGCTTCTGATCCTCCCCCACCGGCACAAAGTCCGGCTGGTAGAGCAGGATGTCCGCCGCCATCAGGCAGGGGTAGGTAAACAGGCCGGCGTTGATGTTGTCGGCGTGCTTGGCGGATTTGTCCTTGAACTGGGTCATGCGGGACAGCTCGCCGAACATGGTGTAGCACTCCAGCACCCAGGCCAGCTCCGCGTGCTGGTGCACGTGGGACTGGACAAAAATTGTGTTGCGCTCCGGGTCCAGACCGCAGGCGATGTACTGAGCCACCTGCTCCAGAGTGCGGCGGCGGAGCTCCGCCGGGGTCTGGCGCACGGTGATGGTATGCATATCGGCCATAAAGTAGAAGCAGTCGAACTCGTCCGCCCGGGCGCCCCAGTTCTTGATGGCTCCCAGGTAGTTGCCCAGGTGGAGCTCGCCGCTGGGCTGGATGCCGGAGAGCATGACTTTTTTCTGGTTTTCCATTCTAAAACACACCTCTTACGAGTGATTTTTGGCTCATTGGGTACAATGCCCCATATTGGTTTATCATATCATATCCAAATGGCCTTGACAATCCTTAGGCGAAAAATATAGAATAATGTGATGAAGTTTAAAAAAGGAGTCTTTTCAATGGATCTGAACTGGTTTGAGGAGATGGAAGCCCGCATCCCCAAGGACGGCGTCCGCACCCGCTTCGCCCCCTCCCCCACGGGCTACATGCACGTGGGCAACCTCCGCACCGCCCTCTACACCTGGCTCATCGCCCGCCACAGCGGCGGCAAGTTCATCCTCCGCATTGAGGATACCGACCAGGGCCGCCTGGTGGAGGGCGCCACCGAGGTCATCTACGCCACCCTGCGCAAGTGCGGCCTGACCTGGGATGAGGGCCCCGACATCGGCGGCCCGGTGGGACCCTACATCCAGACCGAGCGCCGGGCGCTGTACGGCAAGTACGCCGAGCTGCTGGTGGAGAAGGGCCACGCTTATTACTGCTTCTGCGAAAAGACCGAGTCCGAGGAGGACTCCGGCAACTTTGACCGGGCGGCCGACCCCTGCCGGGACATGAGCCTGGAGGATGCCAGGGCCAAGGTGGCCGCCGGCGCCCCCTACGTCATCCGCCAGAAGATCCCCGCCGAGGGCTCCACCGTCTTCTCCGACGCCGTATTCGGGGACATTACCGTAGAGAACTCCACCCTGGACGACCAGGTGCTCATCAAGCGGGACGGCCTGCCCACCTACAACTTTGCCAACGTCATCGACGATCACCTGATGGGCATCACCCACGTGGTGCGGGGTTCCGAGTACCTGTCCTCCGCCCCCAAGTACAATCTGCTGTACCAGGGCTTCGGCTGGGACGTGCCCACCTATATCCACTGCTCCCCCGTCATGCGGGACGCCCACAACAAGATGAGCAAGCGCAAGGGCGACCCCTCCTACGAGGATCTCATCGCCATGGGCTATCTGTCCGAGGCGGTGGTCAACTACGTCACCCTGCTGGGCTGGTCTCCCAGAGGCGAGTACGCCGAGCGGGAGTTCTTTACCCTGGCCGAGCTGGCGGAGATTTTCGACATCGGCGGCATCTCCAAGTCCCCCGCCATCTTCGACATCGAAAAGCTGACCTACTTCAACGCCCACTACCTGCGGGAGATGAGCCCCGAGGCCTTCCATGCGGCCGCCCTGCCCTACATCCGCCAGGCGGTGCAGAATCCCGCCCTTTCCACGGAGGAGATCGCCGGGCTGCTCCAGGCCCGGTGCGAGCGCCTCACCGACATCCCAGAGAAGCTGGACTTTTTTGACGCCCTGCCCGGCTACGACGCGGAGCTGTTCACCAACAAGAAGTCCAAGACCAATCCGGAGGTGTCCCGGCGGATGCTGGAGGCCGTCCTTCCCGCCCTGGATGGGCTGGCCGACTGGACCGTGGACGGGATTCATGACGCTCTGATCGGCCTGGCCGAGTCTCTGGAGGTCAAAAACGCCACCCTCATGTGGCCGGTGCGCATTGCCGCGGCGGGCAAGGCGGTCACCCCCGGCGGCGCGGTGGAGATCTGCCACATTCTGGGGAAGGACGAGTGCCTGCGCCGCCTCCGTCTTGGGCTGGACAAGCTGGGCGGCTGAGCCCAGCCGTGAATGGTGAGAATCATGCAGATGTTTGCCGACGGCCGCAGTAGAAAAGTGGTGTTTCTGGCCCACTGCCTGCTGAACCAAAACGCCATCTCCGACGGGACCGCCGTATATCCGGCTGCTTTCCGGGAGCTGGTGCAGTTCTTTCTGGAACATCAGGTGGGAATCGTTCAGCTTCCCTGCCCGGAGCTCTGCTGCCTTGGGCTGGACCGTGGAAACAGGCAGGGCGCGCAGTCCCCGGTCACAGAAGAAAACACCCGTATTCGTGCCGCCATGCAGGCGCCCGCCCCCAGCCGGATGCTGGAGGACCTAGTTGAATCTGTCATGCATCAGGTGCTGGAGTACCACAGATACGGGTTTCGCATCATTGCGTTTCTGGGCGCAAACCGCTCCCCCAACTGCGGGGTGGAGACCACGTCCGACCGCAATCAAGAGATGCCCGGCCGTGGCCTTTTCCTCGGCGCACTGGAAGATCGGATTCGGGCGGCCGGCTTGGAAATTCCTCTTCTGGGCGTGAAGGCCTCCGATGATCTGCTCAACCTTTTTGCGCGGCTTCGCCCCCTTCTTTAGCTTATATTTACCGCACATAAAACGCCCCCTTTTACGCAACCTAGCCGTAAAAGGGGGCGTTTTGTCATGGAGAAACGGAGAAAACAGGTGCTGGCCGCCAGCTTTCTGGCGGGGGCCTTCGCGGTGACCGCCGGGTTTGCAGTACAGGGCCACGCCCGGGCGGCACAGTACCGGCGCATGCTGGACAACACCTATCAGCACGCCTTCACCGAGCTGGCCACGGCGGCGGGCGAGCTGGATGTCGCCCTCCGAAAGGTGACCTACGCCACCAGTCCCGAGCTGTTCTCCGCACTGTGCGCCCAGGCCTACAGCAAGGCGCTGGCCGCTCAGTCGGCTCTGGGCGAGCTGCCCTACGGCAACGTAGAGCTGGAGCAGACCGCCGCCTTCCTGGCCAAAACCGGTGACTACGCCATGGCCCTGGCCCGGGACGCCTACGGCGAGACGGCGTGCACTGAGGCGCACCGGGAGACCCTGCGCGGCCTGGCGGGGGCCGCCTCCACCCTGTCCGGCGCCCTCCAGAGCCTGCTGGCGGAGCTGGACGCGGGCACCATCCGGCCGGAGGACGTGGAGACCGTTCAGGCACGGCTGTCCAACGCCACGGAGTCGGGTGAACTCCCCGCCGGCTCGGCCTTCCAGACGGTGGAGGCCGACTTCCCCGAGGTGCCCGCCCTGATCTACGACGGCCCCTTTTCCGACCACCTGTCGGGCCGCACGCCCAAGATGCTGGAGGGGCTGCCCCAGGTCTCCGAGGCGGAGGCCCGCAGGGCCGCGGCGGCCTTTCTGGGGCTGCGGGAGGACATCTTCACCCTCAGCGCCCAGGGCGAGGGACAGCTCCCCACCTGGGGCTTCTCCGCCCTGGTGAATGGCGGCGAGCTCTATGTAGAGGTCACCCGGCAGGGCGGCCAGGTGCTCCAGGTACTCTCCTCCCGGCCGGTGGGCGAGGCGTCCCTCTCCGCCCAGGAGGGGCGGCAGAAGGCTGCGGAGTTTCTGTCCGAGCGGGGCTACCAGGATATGGACCCCAGCTACTCCATCCAGCAGGGCGGCATACTCACTGTCCACTTTGCCTCCCGCCAGGACGGCGTGTACTGCTACCCCGATCTGGTCAAGGTGGGTGTGGCGCTGGACACCGGGGATGTGGTGAGCTTTGAGTCGGAGGGCTACCTCATGAACCACGGGGACCGTACCCTCCCCGCCCCCGCCGTCTCCGAGGCGGAGGCGGCCGCCCAGGTGGACGGCTCCCTCACCGTTCTGGCCCACCAGCTCGCCCTGATCCCCACCGGCGGCGAGTACGAGGTGCTGTGCCACGAATTCAAGTGCCAGAACGCCTCCGGCGGCCACGTGCTGGTCTACGTGGATGCCGCCGATGGCCGCCAGGAGCGCATTCTGCTGCTCCAGGAGGACGAGAATGGGACGCTGGTGATCTGAAACGCGAAGTTTGGAACGTACAGTTTCTGCAAAACCGATTGACAGGGAATTAACAATGTGCCATAATAGGTTCCGAAGAATCGTTAAAGTTTTAACGATGTCAAATCACATTCAACCGGAGGTACCTGTTATGTCCCGTTTTACCCTTCCCAGAGATATTTACTACGGCGCCAACGCCCTGGAGAACCTGAAGAATCTGAAGGGCACCCGTGCGGTGCTGGTGCTGGGCGGCGGCTCCATGAAGAAGTTCGGCTTTGTGGACAAGGCCCTGGGCTATCTGAAGGAGGCCGGCATTGAGACCCGCCTGATCGAGAACGTAGAGCCCGATCCCTCTGTGGAAACCGTGATGAGCGGCGCGGCGGTCATGCGGGAGTTTGAACCCGACTGGATCATCTCCATGGGCGGTGGCTCTCCCATCGACGCGGCCAAGGCCATGTGGGCCTTCTACGAGTACCCGGAGACCACCTTTGAGGATCTGATCACCCCCTTCAGCTTCCCGGAGCTGCGCCAGAAGGCCAGGTTCTGCGCCATCCCCTCCACCTCCGGCACCGCCACCGAGGTCACCGCCTTCTCCGTCATCACCGACTACCAGAAGGGCATCAAGTACCCCCTGGCCGACTTCAATATCACCCCCGACGTGGCCATCATCGACCCGGCCCTGGCCGAGACCATGCCCCCCAAGCTAGTGGCCCACACCGGCATGGACGCCCTGACCCACGCCATCGAAGCCTATGTGTCCACCCTCCACACCGTGTTCACCGATCCCCTGGCCCTCAAGGCCATCCACATCGTGGAGAAGGATCTGCTCCGCTCCTTTAACGGCGACATGGGCTGCCGCGAGGAGATGCACTACGGCCAGTGCCTGGCCGGCATGGCCTTCTCCAACGCCCTGCTGGGCATCGTCCACTCCATGGCCCACAAGACCGGCGCGGCCTTCTCCACCGGCCACATCACCCACGGCCTGGCCAACGCCATGTACCTGCCCTACGTCATCGCCTACAACGCCAAGGCCGATGGCGTGGCCGAGCGGTACGCCGACATTGCCCGCACCATGGGCGTCGTCGGGGACACCACCGCCGAGCTGGTGGAGGGCCTGCGCGCCAAGATCCGCTCCATGAACGACGCTATGGGCATCCCCAACACCCTGAAGGACTTCGGCATTATTGAAGACGAGTTCAAGGAGAAGCTGGATGCCATCGCCGCCAACGCGGTGGGCGACGCCTGCACCGGCTCCAACCCCCGCCCCATCGATCCCGCCACCATGGCCAAGCTGTTTACCTGCATCTACTACGGCACTGAGGTCGACTTCTGATTCTGATTTCTACTTCCTTCCTCCATTTCTACATCATAAGCCGGATGGGCGCGGTCGTTTGACCGCGCCCATCCGGCTTATCTGCGTCCTGTTAGAGCTCTTTCACGTAAAAGTAGTGGCCGTACTCCCCCACGGCGGGCTCCACTGCGCCGAAGCGGCGGTAGCCCAGCTTTTCATAGAAGCCGGGGGCCTGAAATCCAAAGGTGTTCAGCTCCAGGCGCTTCGCACCCTGGCGGGCGGCGTCCTGCTCCAGCTGGGCCAGGAGGCAGGCCCCCAGGCCGGTGCCCCGGCGGGACTCCGCCACCCACAGCACGTCCAGCAGGGCCAGCTCCCCCATCCGGAAGGCATCGCAGCCGCCGATGATCTGTCCGGCCCCGTCCTCCACCACCAGGGAGAGATCCGCCGTATCGGAGACAAAGGTGCGGTTATAGGCCCGCAGGCCGGCGTGAACCGCCGCTTCCCCCGCCTCCCCGGCGGGCTTGATGACATAGTGCTCCATCGTGCTCAATCCTCCATATCAAACGGGGGCAAATCCCGGCTCTGGGGGATGGCGTCGCCCTCAAATTCCAGCTCGTCGGGGACGGGCTCTGGGGCAGCGTCCACCATCCCCTGCTTAAACTGCATCTCCTGCCACTGATCCTTGGTAATGAGCACTTGGCGGGGCTTGGAGCCTTCAAAGGGCCCCACCACTCCCTTCTCCTCCATCTGGTCCACCAGTCGGGCCGCCCGGGAGTAGCCTAGCTTGAGCCGCCGCTGGAGCATGGACACGGAGGCCATGCCGGTCTCCACCACCACTTCAATGGCGGCGGGGAGCAGCTCGTCGTAGTCGTCCCCCACCTCGTCCGGCGCGGAGCCGCCCACGCCCTTGCTCCCCTTCTCCTTCTCGGCGGCGTGCTGCTCGATCTCATGGATGATCTCCTCCGAATACTCGGCCGAGCCGCTGTTCTGCTTGATAAAGCCCACTACGGCGGCCACCTCCTCGTCGGAGATGAGGCAGCCCTGCACCCGCTGGGGCTTGCCGGTGCCCAGGGGGAAGTAGAGCATGTCGCCCCGGCCCACCAGCTTCTCCGCGCCGGTGGTGTCCAGGATGATGCGGGACTCCAGGGAGGAGGCCACCGCAAAGGCGATGCGGCTCGGGATATTGGCCTTCATCAGGCCGGTGATCACGTCGGCGGAGGGCCGCTGGGTGGCGATGATCAGGTGCATGCCGGCGGCGCGGCCCATCTGGGCCACCCGGCAGATGGACTCCTCCACCTCCTTGGCGGCCACCAACATCAGATCGGCCAGCTCGTCGATGACCACCACAATCTGGGGCATCTTCTCCATGCCCTCGGTCTTGGCGGCGTGGGCGTTGTAACTGGCCAGATCCCGCACCCCGATCTCCGAGAAGGCCCGGTAGCGCTTCATCATCTCCACCACCGCCCACTGGAGGGCGCCCGCCGCCTTCTTGGGGTCGGTGACCACGGGAATGAGCAGATGCGGGATGCCGTTGTAGATGCCCAGCTCCACCATCTTGGGGTCCACCATGATGAGGCGCACCTCCTCAGGGGTGGCCTTGTAGAGCAGGGAGATAATCAGAGAGTTGGTACATACCGACTTGCCCGAGCCGGTGGTGCCGGCGATGAGCAGGTGGGGCAGCTTGGCAATATTGCCCACCACATTGCGGTTGCTGATGTCCCGGCCCACAGCAAAGGAAACCTTGGAGGGGTTGTCCCGGAACTCACTGGAGTCGATGACATCGTGGATATAGACCGGGGAGACGAGCTTGTTGGGCACCTCAATGCCCACCATGGAGATCTTGTCCGGGATGGGGGCGATGCGAACGCCGGTAGCCCCCAAGGCCAGGGCGATATCGTCAGCCAGGTTGGTCAGCTTGTTAAGCCGCACCCCCTGGTCCAGCTCCACCTCGTACCGGGTCACCGATGGGCCGCGGGTCACATTGGCGATGGTAGCATCGATGCCGAAGGACCGGATGGTGTCGGACAGGCGGGCCTGATTGGCCTGGAGCTCGCTGGCCACGTCGGCGCCCGACACGCCTGCCCCCTCCTTCAGCAGCGAAACCGGCGGATACTGGTAGGCCGCCGGAGTCCCCTCCTCCAGTTTGCGGGCGATGTCCTGGGCCACCTCGGCCGCCGCCTGGGCAGCCTCCTCCCTCTTCACCTTGGCCACAGCGGGCTCCCGCTCAATCTCCGGCACCGGCGGGGCAGGGGCGGGCTCCGGGATGGGTTCCGGCACCGGTTTCGCCGCCTGAACTGCCTCCTGAGGCGTCTCAGGCGGCGGGGACACGGCAATGAGTTCTGCCTCAGGCACATCCCCAGCCGCCGCACCGGCCAATACCTGGTCCGGCGTGGGCACCGAGGGCTTCCGGTTGAAAAAGCGCTCCTTCTTCTCAATGGGCTTGGGCTCGGGCCGTTTGCCCACCAGCGGACCATCGTCCACGGGGATATCGATCTGAGGCACCTGCTGGCGGCGGGCGGCGCTCTCCGGCTCGGGGGCACGGCGGCGCTCACGGGGCTTGGGCTCGGGCAGTTCCTCCTCCTCGTACTCCACCCGGGGCCGCTCACGGATCCGGTCCACGATATCCACCGGGGAGACGTGGAACACCACCATCAGCATGATGGCCGCGATCAGGACGAAGATTACACCGGCTCCGTACTTGCTGAACACCGCAGTCAGCCCCAGGGCGATCAAGCCACTGACCACACCGCCGCTCTTGAGAGCCTCTCCCTGGCTCCACAGGGTCTTGACCAGCTCCAGGCTCCACTCATAGGAGCCCCTGGTCAGAATCAGGTGGAGCAGGCAGCCCACCAGCACTGGGGTGAGCAGGGCGCACCACACCCGCAGCCGTACCGGGCGGCCCCGGTGGAAGACCAAGATCCCGCTGGCCACCAGCAGCATGGGGGGCAGCAGCCAGTAGCCGTAGCCGATCAGGCCCTTGACCAAGCCGCAGAAAAAGTCGATAAAGATGGCCTGAATATGGAAGTAGCCAAAGGCGGAGAAAATGGCCAGCAGCAGACAGGCCACCGCCCCCACCTCCCGACGGATGGGCCTGGGCGCCGGGGCCTTCTTCCGGCTGCCGGCAGCGCGGGAGCCGGATGCGGTCCTTCCCGTACCCGAGGCCGTCCGCTTTCCGCCCGCGTTCTTCTTCTGTGCTGTGGCCATTGAAAATCAAATCCTTTCCAGGGTCATTCTTTTGTATCGGGTTTCTGTCACTTGAGCAGCATCATCTTCACGATGCCCGCTACCAAGCTGCCCAGGCCAACCGCCCAGCAGTAGTAAGCAAACTTGCCGAATTTCCCCTTATCGGACAGGCTCTTAACAAGCCGGATGGCAAAGTACCCCACCACAGCGGACACCGCTACGCCCACTAAGTACATGGGCAGCTCCTCAATGGGGAAGTTCGAGGCCAGCGCATCCTTAATTTCCAGGACGTTGGCGCCCAGTACGGCAGGCAGGGACATAAGGAAGGAGAAGCGCACGGCGAAGGCCCGGTCAAAGCCCCGCATCATGCCAACCGAGATGGTGGTGCCGGAGCGGGAGAGGCCGGGGATAACCGCCAGCGCCTGGCCGCAGCCCACGATCAAGGCGTCCGCCACCGTCGCGTTTTTGGCGGTCTTGTGGCCCCGGGCCATGCGGTCGGAGAAAAACAGGATAAACCCGGTGGCCAGCAGGGCGCAGGAAACCATGATGGAGTTGGAGAACAGTTGGTTCACCGCATCCTGCAAAAACACCATCACAAACAGGGGCACGGTCGCGATGATGATGAGCATCACCATCCGTCGGGCCGGCGGCGGGGCAACGCCGGTATCCTTCCGCCCGGCCAGGGCGGCAATGCCCAGGAAGAACTCGCGGATCATATCCACAATGTCCCGCCAGTAGACCATACAGACAGAAATCAGTGTACCGAAGTGGAGCAGGACGGTAAAGAACATGTATTTCTCCTCCATGTTCTCCATCCCGAAAAACGTCTGAAACAGGGCCAGATGGCCGGAGCTGGAGATGGGCAGGAATTCCGCCACGCCCTGGATAATCCCCATTAAGATGGACATAAAATAAGTCAAAGTCAGTTCCCTCCATGCTGAATCATTTGGACATACGTATTTATATTAACATACGCGCGTGGATATTTCCATCCTTTTCTCCCGCAGTTCCCGGTCGGGACATTTCATACACGATGCACATATCATGACAACAGGCAAATATGGCGATACATGGCCATTTTGCTGTGCTTTTGCACAATAAAAAGCCGAGACCAATGGTCTCGGCTTTTTGCCGCGCCTTACCCGTAGAAAGCGTGGGCCCCGATGGTCGCCACATAGGGGCGGTTCCGGGAGGCCCAGCTTCCGGGGGCCACTGTGGGATTCACAAAGTACAGGGCGCTGCCCGCAGTGTTGGCACCGTCCAGGCACAGCTTGGCGGCAACCACGCTCTCAGCGCTGGGGGTACGGTTGATGCTTCCGTTAGCGGCGGGGGTGAACTGGTTGCGCTGAAAGATCACCTCGTAGACGCTGTTGGGGAACCGGGGGCTGGCCACCCGGTTGAGCACCACATTACCCACTGCAATCTTTCCGTCCAGGGGCTGATTGCCGCTCTCAGCATAGATGATGCGGGAGAGCCAGTACACCACGTCCGCCTGGTAGGCCTGCTCACCGGAGAGGATGGGCCCGCTGCCGGAGGTGATCTGGATGGTGGACTGGGTTCCGTCCCACTCCACGCCGGCGCCCAGCGCCTGGCACAGGGTTCGGATGGGAACCATGATGCTGTAGCCCTCGCACTTGACTCCGTCCGGCACGTACAGGTAGCGGCCGTTGGCCTCGATATACTGGGCGCCGGGCTTGATGTGGAGGGTCAGGCCGTCGGCCTTGACCTCTGCCTGACCATTGACCCACTCCGCCGTCGCGTTCGGATACAAGGCGCTCACGATGGGCCAGTAGGACACATAGGTAGTGCGCGCCTCCACACGGTTGGGCACATCTGCCGCAAGGGTGATCCCATTGACTACAAAGCTGACGCTGCTCTCAGCCGCCGCCGCCTGCCCGGCCAGGGTAACGCAAAGGGCCAGGCTGACGAGCGCACAAAGGGCTCGTTTCTTCATGCTTAGGATTCCTCCTGTTACAATCTGTTACTTGTTGTTCACTGTTTTGTAACCGTATTGTAACCGATTCTCCCCTAAAAAGTCAAGAGGAAGTTTTGTCGATACTGTTCAATCCATTGTGCTGCAATGGTTTCAATTCACCCTTCTCTTTGTGCGTCAGAACATTTTTCGATGTTTCCAGCTCTCCTTCGGCTACAAATGATAACAAAAAGAAACACGTCCGGAAAGCTGTCCGGACGTGTCTCCACCGCGCTCAGCGGTAAAACCAGTGGGCGCCGATCGTCATGACGTGAGTTCTGTTTTCCATAATCCAATGGTTGTTGGTCAGCGCCGGCGCCAGGAAGTACAGGCTGTCCTTGGCCACGTTGACCCCCTCCAAGCAGAGCTTGGCCGCCTGAATGCTCTGTTCCGTGGGCTCCTGATAGATTGTGCCATTGCGCACAGGGGTAAACTGCCCGCCCCACCGGTCGTCAAAGATCACACCGTAGATGGTGTCCGGGAAGTCCGGGGAATCCACCCGGTTAAGTACCACGTTGCCCACTGCGATCTGTCCCTCCAGAGGCTCTCCCCGGCTCTCCGCCGAGATGATGCGGGACAGCCAGTAGAGCTTGTCCTCCCGGTTGTAGTCGGGCTGCGTCGTTGCGCTGCCTCCCCCGTTGACCGACACCACGCCGGTGGCCGGATTCCAGTCCACGGTGGCGCCCAGCGCCTCTGCCAACACCCGCACCGGCACAAGCGTACGCCCCGCCTTCAAATGGACGCCGTCTTTGGCATACAGCGTACGGCCATTTGCTTCTATGTAGGCATCACCCGGCCGGGCCGTCAGCTTCAGCCCCTCCGCCCGGACCACAGCCCGGTCTTTCACCCAATCCACCTCTGCATCGGGGCGCAGCGCCTCCGTTATCGTCCGCAGGGGGACATAGGTAGTGTTTTGATGGACATAGCTGCCGCTGGCGTCCACCGGTGCGCCGTTGACCCGCAGCGGGCCGGCGGACGCCGCCTGTCCGTTGGTCACCAGAGCCGCACTCAATGCCACGGCCAGTACCAGCTTTTTCATGGTTCCACAACCTTTCTTTGTTTTGTAACCAGATTGTAACCGCTCTCCCCTCCCCTTGGCAAGGCACAATGTTTTCCTGACTTCCCTCTTTTTTTGATTTTTTTCAATTTTCCTCTTGACGTATTCGAAAAAGCTGATATAATAATCTCTGCTGCTCGGCTGATGGGCGAGCAAGGATAGAGCACTCACCATGGAGAGATGGCTGAGTTGGTCGAAGGCGCACGATTGGAAATCGTGTAGGCGTTAATAGCGTCTCGAGGGTTCGAATCCCTCTCTCTCCGCCAAAACTCCGCAACCTTTCGGTTGCGGAGTTTTTTATTCAATATGAATCAGGCGCCCTGCCAGCTTAGCTGGCAGGGCGCCTGTCCGGGAGCTGTTCTCCCCGCCCCAACCCATTCGCAGGCCCTGCGCGCTCCGTCGGGAGTCTGCGGCCCCGTTCCATTCTCCCCAATGTCCGGGCGGCCGCCTGGCCGGTCCTGGAATTCACCTGTTAAGCGGAACCGTCGATCCCGAAATGAAAAAGCGGATACCTCTGTATCCGCTTTTTCCCACCTTGGGAGCAGGTCGAAAAAAGCGGTAACCTCAGGTTACCGCTTTTGTACGCACCATGCCTCTCCCCTCCACTCGGGGAGAAACTGCTCCTTGTAGGTCTTCTGACTCACACGTCCAGACGGCTATGCCGCCAGCGCATATCCCCCGCCTTCCCAGCACAAGCCAGTGACCCGCTTTCACGGAAAGAGGATACGCTCCGTGCTTACAGCTACGTACCCATCCGCACCGAGCGGAGCTGGGCCGTGTTCAGGAATTTCACCTGATTCCCTTGTTCAGCGAACAAGAATACGTGTCCCGCCCGGACAGGCGGGGTCGCGTAAATGCCACAAAAGCCGGAGTTCGATATTCAACTGTGCTTCCATCATATACCGCCCGACCGGGAAAGTCAATCCCCTTCCTCAGGCCACTCCTCATAGGCCAGCCGGCGGGAGAGTTCCGCTGCCATATCCATTACCAGGGGTGCCAGCGCCTCCAGCCGCGCCCTGGACATACGGGTGGTGGGACCTGAGACACTGATCCCGCCTACAATCCGCCCCGAGTAATCACGCACCGGCGCCGCCACACAGCGGGCACCCAGCTCCCGCTCCTCGTCCTCCAGGGCATAGCCCCGACTGCGTATCATCTCCAAGCTGTTCACCAGCGCCTCCCGCGTGACCAGTGTATGGGGCGTCAGGGCCCGCAGGCCCTTAACTGCTATGTACTCGTTCAGCTTCTGGTTACTGTAATTGAGCAGCAGGAGCTTTCCCGCGCCGGTGGCGTGGAGCGGGGCGCGTGCGCCTACCCGCTGGCTCACCATCAGGATTCCGTCCGGGCCGTCCACCACATCGGTGCACTCCACTTCCATTTCTGCCTCACACCACAGGCACACAGTCTCCTGACAGCGCTGCGCCAACTCTGCCAGGAATGGCCGCGCCACATCCCGCATATTGGTCTGTTCACTGACCAAGCAACCCAGGCGCGCAAACCGCAACGACAGAGAGTAGTGCTGCGTACAGGGATCCTGATTGACATAGCCGTACACCTGCAGTGTATTAAGCATCCGCATCACCGTGCTGGCCGGCATTCCACATTTCTTAGCAACGTCCTGCAGCCGCATAGGGCCCTTACCGCGGGCCATAACCTCCACAATCTGAATGGTTTTTTCAATGGACTGATTGACCTTGGATAGTTTTGCATTCATCGTGCAACACCCTTTACTTCCAATGTCTTTTCATGTAAAATGATACCATATAATTCACGAATTTGCAACAGTTAAGGGAGCATTTTCCATCACGAAGTTGATAAGAGCAAACAATTTTGTCCGCGACAGGAAGACAGCAGCGCCTCTGGATTTCTCCAGAGGCGCTGCATTGTTTGAAAAGGTGTACCTTTACAAACTTTCAGATAGAACGATCCCTGTTTGTATGATACACAAGTCTTCCAGGATTTTCAATACTTTTTCAGCAAATACAAACAGTAAAATTGCGCTTTAGAAAGGTACACTTTTACAAAGCGGACAGTTTAGAAAGGTACTACTTTTGTATAAAGGAGAATAGATCAAATGAGAAAACGACTACTAGCAAGCATGATAGCGATGGTACTGTTACTGTCTCTTTTCCCTGTTTCTGCCCTTGCAGCCGAGAGAGACAAGGGCAGCGAGACGCCGGTTGCCTGCGCCGTGACCGAGGGCTGTACCCTGCAGGCCGGGCATAAGTGTGAGTGCGTCCTGCCCGATGAACCGGAGACCACGGAGGATGATCCCGCCCCCGCTGACAATGTGATGTCCGGTAACTGCGGCCTATATGATTATATAAACAAGGAATATACCGATACTGTTAAATGGGCACTTACAGCGAACGATGAGGATGGTTATACTCTCACAATTTTCGGTAATGGTCCTATGGGAAATGCTTATATCACGGAAGACAATGTGAGTAGTGGCGAGCCAGAATGGCACTACTCACGCGAGAAGATTACTCGAGTAGTAATTCAAGACGGAGTAACCTCTGTTGGCGCGAAATCGTTTAAGAATTATACAAATTTGAAGACGGTAGTTCTTCCGGCCTCTATAACTAAAATTGGGCAAGATTCGTTTTATGGTTCTGGAATTACCTCCATCACATTACCAGCAAATCTGACTACTATTGAGCCACAAGCATTTTATAAATGTTCTTCTTTGAATGGAACGATTTCTGTTCCGGTTGGCGTATTTTCCATCCCATCCTATACATTTGCAGCGACGAGCATTAGTAGCATTGAGTTTAATGGAGCCGTCACTGAAATTGGAGTTAATGCCTTTATGGAGTGCAGTTCTCTGACAAGCATTACTCTGCCAGATACGGTAACGACGATTGCTCCTGGTGCCTTTAGTAACTGTATACAGCTTGAAAGTTTCGTTTTTCCAGAAAATCCACAGTTTACAAAAATAAGCAAGGAGACTTTTAAGGGGTGTACTAAGCTGGAAGAAGTCCTCATTCCAAGCTCTGTTACCGAAATTGCCGAGAGTGCTTTTCAAGGATGTACTAATTTGAAAAGAGTGGTTCTTTCAAACAACCTTAACACTATTGGTAGCATGGCATTTAAGGATGCATCTTTAATGGAGGGTGTCTATATTCCGGCATCGGTTTCCTCTATTCCAGAAAATAATCAAATTTTTAAAGGGATGGCAAATAATAGTGTAATTTATTTGGGTTCAAGCGATTTAATTTCCTTGATGTTGCAGTCAAAGGCTAATCCAACCTCAACAAGCAATGGATTCGATTCAGAGAAAACTTCTCTGGCCGTTACCGATGGCGGCACCTTTGCGGCGGACACCAAGTTTGAGTCTGGCAAACTGGCAACTCCCATCAAAGAGGGCAGCATCTTTGATGGCTGGTACAAAAACGAGGGTTGTACCGGTACCGCTGTGACCACCTCCACAGCAGGAGAGACCTACTACGCCAAGTGGATCGAGCTGAAATCCGATGCTATTTCCATGGAGTACGGCTCCACCCAGACGCTCCCGACCATCGAGGGCGTCACCCTCTCCAACTGGCGGTCCAGTGACAGCACCATTGTCTCTATTGAGGACGATCAGCTCAAGGCAAACAAGGTGGGTAAAACCACCATCACCGCCACAGCCAGAACGGAGGCTGGCGGCACAGGGACGCTGACCGTCAATGTGGAAGTCACCCCCATGCGGATCATCTACGGCAAGGCAGCCACAACGCAGAATGACGACGGCATCGGCCGTCCGTACATCACCTACGCGCTGAATGAGGATGGCACCGCGCCCAAGTTCAGTGACCTGCTGGGCTTCTATCCGGTGAAAGAGGGCAGTCAGAACGGAACCTATGAGGCTGATATCACTAAGGACAAGATCGACCTCAAGCCCGGCATAGGTGATGACAGCGATGTTTACTATGTTTATCAGAACGATGTAAGCGGAAATATTATACAAACTGACACCCTGCCCACCCACCCCACCACCGATGCGGACGGCAATCCCCACAGCATCCGGGTGGAATTGAAGCTGAAAAACCCCAACTACCGCTTCTGCACCGTGGGTACGAACTGGGAACCGGGAGATACCATCATCCTCTATGTCACCTACTATGAAAATGGCATGAATGAGGTGGATCTGTACCTGGAGGGAGACAGCTCGCCGCTGGAGACCTTTGAAGGAGACCGCGAGTATGAGTACACCGGCCAGGGCATCGTCCCCACCGCCCGGGACCTGACCACCCTGTATACCAAGGGCACAAACACTGACCATTCCATCACATCCTTCACCGCCCACTTCCACGCAGTACAGGAGGGCACCGCCTTTAGCGGAACGCACCTGTACAATCAGACAAACTCCCAGCTGACCGCCGATGCACTCAAGGCCATCGCTCCCACCGAGCTGGGCGTCTACTCCTTTGTCATCAACGGGTATAGCAAGGACACCAAGACCTACTGTTACGCCTCCCGGCGATACAGCATCGTCATGGGAAATCCCAAGGGCGAACCTACCTTTGACAAGGTCAGCAGCGGCGTGGAGCTGTCTACCATCACCCTGTCCGGCTCCATGAAGAACGCGGCGGGTATTGAGGTCGCTGGTACATTCTCCTGGGATGATGGCGACCAGACCGTGGAGCGCGGCAAGGCCTACGCCTGGACCTTTACCCCAGATGATACTGACCACTACAACAAGGCCACAGGTACGGCTGTGGTGTGGCCCAGCTCCTCCGGCGGAGGCTCCAGCTCCGGCCGTTTCACCGTCAGCGTGGACAGCGGAAAAAACGGCTCCGTCACCGTCAGCCCCAAGCGGGCCGAAAAGGGCGACACCGTAACCATCACCGTGAAGCCCAACGAGGGCTATGAGCTGGACAAACTGGTTGTCACCGGCAAGAATGGCGACGAAATCAAGCTCACCAACGAGGGTGGCGGCAAATACACCTTTAAAATGCCCGCCTCCAGTGTGGAGATTGAGGCGAGCTTCGCAAAAATTGAAGCCGAGCCCAAACTCCCCTTTGCCGACGTGAGCAGCGGCGACTGGTACTATGACGCGGTGGTCTATGTATATAAAAACGGCCTCATGGACGGCACTGGCCCCGCCGCTTTTGCGCCCACTACAGTGCTGACCCGCTCCATGGCGGCCCAAGTGCTCTGGAACCTGGCGGACAGCCCTGCCGTCCCCGGTACGGCAGGCTTCACCGACGTGCCGTCGGACGCGTGGTACGCCGGTGCGGTGAACTGGTCGGCGGCCCGGGGGATTGTGACCGGGTACAGCACCGGGGCCTTCGGCCCGGAGGACGCAGTGACACGGGAGCAGTTGGCGGCCATGCTGTACCGCTATGCGGGCACGCCGGAGCCCACGGGCAGTCTGGACGGCTTTAACGACAAAGACGCGGTTAGCGATTACGCGGCAGATGCCCTGTGCTGGGCGGTGGACGAGGGTCTGCTGACCGGCAAGGGCGGCGGTTGGCTCGACCCCGCCGGCACCGCCACCCGTGCCGAGATGGCCGCCATTCTCATGCGCTTTACAGAATCCCACAACTAAGCACAGAAGCCCCCCGGACCAGGGATTAATTCTTCTAGGGACACAATGCGACCTCTGGACAACGCAGTTGGTACGGGTAAACAAAAAAGATAGTAAGTCATGAAGTTGACTTACTATCTTTTTTATCTTCTTAGTCCGCAAAAAGAGGAGTAGAGAGATAACGGTCACCTGTATCCGGCAGCAATGCCGTGATGGTCCTTGCCTCTATTTTCGGGCCGCTTGGCGGGTTGGAGCGCAGCCCAAACCGCGGCACCGGAAGAGATACGCCTTCGGATTGACCAAGCCCCTTACTATTGCCAGAGGTAGGCTCGATGATCACAGAACCGGGCTTTCATTTTCCGCTGGCCGCAGCATCGTCGATCATGGCTTTTGCGATACGGTCCTTGATGCTGCCAGCGGGATTGAAGTATTCGAGTTTGCCGAGCAAGTTGGCCTCCAGCCCTTCGCTCTGCTCAATAGGGACGAGATTCAGAGGCGGTGTTTTCCCGATCAATTGGTCCTCAAAATATAGATATTGCTCATTTTGTCAATAGGACCGCTCCAAAAAGGCTATTGATTTTCCTATTAACCATGCGCTATAATAGGTTATAATGAGTGCAAGGAGACTTTAAAATGCTGATTTCTACGAAAGGGCGGTATGCACTGCGCGTTATGATTGATCTTGCTGAGCACCAGACGGACGGCTATATCCCACTGAAAGAAGTTGCTCAGCGGCAGGATATTTCAGAGAAATATCTTGAAACCATCATCAGGCTCCTTGTCAAAGCAAATATTCTCAGCGGACTGCGGGGCAAGGGCGGCGGATATAAATTGACAAAGTCGCCTGACCAGTACACTGTTGGCGCTATTTTACGACTTACGGAAGACTCCCTGGCGCCGGTTTCTTGTCTCGGACCAGGCGCAGCGGTCTGTGCCAGAGCAGCGGAATGCCGCACTTTACATATGTGGCAGGGTCTAGATAAAGTAATTAACGAATATCTGGACAATGTTACCATTGCAGATTTGATGAAGTCCGGTGCTGCTGGAGATAATTATGTAATTTGATTAGGTAACAGAATGAGCCGGTAGGATATCCTACCGGCTCATTTTTCCTCATATTGCTCCAAAAATCAGTGCTCTGTACCGTTTTTTTGCAACCGGGCACCGTATCTGGAAAACAGCGTGGATGTTGTTGAATATACTCTTTTTAATGCCGGGATTGCTTCGTTTCAACCCACAGAGCAGTGTTTTGTTTTCCTGACGTTTAGAACTGCCGCCTCCGTTGTCACAGATTGAGCCGTTCTCCGCAAAAAGGTTCCACCCTTTTCGCAAACTCCATCTGAGCCGTAACAATCCAAACAATACAGGGTGATATTACTGGTAAACTACAGGGGGGTATCTTTCCCTTGGAACCGATAGCTCGCGTCATTGAGCATAGCGGTGGAACCGCGTCATACTTCGAAATCTGATAGTCCAATGGATTTTTCATGGACCCAACTCTTTGTAACATTGGTCGAACACCTGCAAAAATTCGTCAAGCTCCTCTCGTGTTGTCAAATGACTGAGGCTCACTCGCCAGGAGGACAGCGCATTTTTTCGGTCCCCGCTGACGGCAAATACCGCTTTGGATGGCGTCCCCTCCGCAGAACAGGCCGACTTGACGGAAACACATACGCCCCGCTCACTCAAAACACGTTGAAATACCGTGCCTTTAAGCCCCTGAACACTGAGGTTGAGGATATGCGGTACCGCGCCTTCCGGACTGTTGATCCGGACTGCCGGATAGTGCAGCAGTGCAGTCTTTAGGTATTCGTTCAACTGCCGAACATAGCGGATTCGTTCTTCCTGCTGCGTCAGCGTCAATTGAAGCGCTTTTTCAATGGAAACAGCCAGTGCCAAAGCCGGCGTACCACTACGGTAAGGCGTCGTGCTGGAACCGCCGTGAGTCTGGGGCTCAATAATCAAACTGCTCTTTTTCAGGAGAAGCCCGCTGCCGTTGAGACCGTAAAACTTGTGAGGAGCGATGCTCATGGTGTCCACACCATCCATCACCAGCTCCGTTTTTCCTATCGCCTGGGTGGCATCCACATGTAGACGGCAGTTTGGAAAATCTTTTAGAATCTCCGTAATTTTACGGATTGGCTGCACTGTCCCCAGCTCACTGTCCACCGCGCAGACTGACACCAGGATCGTGTCCTTCCGCAGCAGATCACCCAGTTGCTCCAGGTCAATGGTTCCATCCCGCTGGATATCCAACAAATCGACTTCCCGGCCCTGCTGCTGTAAAGCCGTAAGTGTGCCGCCCACAGATGCGTGTTCCAGTACGGTGGAGATCATGTGTCTGCCGGTATTTCGGGAAGCCTGGGCAATTCCCTTGATTGCCAGGTTGTTCGACTCGCTGGCTCCGGAAGTGTAGATAATCCCGGCGGGTTCCACACCGAGAAGTCCAGCAATATGATCTGTCACTCGGGCCATCTCCTCGCAGGCTGCACGTCCAGCGCAATGCGTTGAGTTCGGATTTCCGATATACGTTTGCTCCGCTTTACAAAATGCCTCTAGCACAGCAGGATCAACCGGTGTGTTGGCGGAGTAGTCAAGGTAAATCATGGCGTCTCTCCGGTAAAACTGTAATTTTGTCTCCAGAGTGAATCATCCCCTCCTGCAAAACAATGGCGAAAACCTTCTCCCGGCGCCACACTGTCTCCGATCCGCCGCCAAATCACACAGCTTGCATGGAACCTCACCGCCAATTTAAGTAATCCTCAATTAGGTATCACCAGCTTAAAGCGTGGTTCCAACCGGGAGATTATTTAAAGTAATCCCTCTCGTTAAAATGTTCTCCGCAAAGCTCCTTACAGGAACGTCCAGTTAAGCGGATTTCACCTTTTCCACGCTTTCTGCCCCACGGTTTTTCTGGTTGCAAAAGTGTGGCGATTCACGCTTGTCCGGCACCCCCGTCCATCATCAATGAGACCAAATTCGCCAACGCCGCCAATACCACCCCCAGCAGCCCGGCCCTGATACAGTTTTTCCATGTCCTCCCGGTGGAAGAGACGCTGTGTCCTCAAAAATTGATTCAGCATCGTTGCTTATGCCTCAATTCTTGTATTTCCACTCATTCAATCACTGCCTGACCTTTTGTGGTCAGAACCATACTTCCACTCGGAATCTGAGCAGAAAGACGCCGTAAATCGCCCTCTGTTTGGGTCAGTTTCAGCGCACCGCAACTTCCGCAGCAGCAGGCGCCGCAGTGGTCATGTCCGCCGTTCAACATATGGCTGTCCAAGCCTGAGCCTGTATTTTGTGAATCAGCGTTTCGTTGGCGGCGCCTGGCAGATCGTGCCGCCGCCAACAACGACATCTCCATCATACAGAACCACAGCTTGTCCAACGGTAACAGCCCTCTGCGGCGCATCGAATTCCAGCCTAACACGGCCGTGTTGCTCCGGGTACACAGCAGCCCACTGTTCCGCCTGACGATATCGGGTTTTGGCCTTCACCCGCATGGGCTGCTTTAATTGCGGGATGGAGATCCAGTTCATATCTTCCGCAAGAAGCATACTGCTATACAGCGCGTTTTCCGGCCCCACTGTGACCGTATTGGCAGCCATATCCTTTCCGCAAACGTACACAGGTTCACCCATGGCAAGACCAAGTCCTTTTCTTTGCCCCAAGGTGTAACGGACAGCCCCGCAATGTCTGCCGACCGGCTGGCCCTCCAGATCAAGAAACGCTCCTGCCGGGTAGTGTTTTCCGGTATACTGTTCCATAAACTTGACATAGTCCCCGTTCGGAACGAAGCAAATGTCCTGACTGTCGTGCTTCCAGGCGTTGCAGAATCCCAACTGTTCCGCGATCTCTCTCACTTCCTTTTTCATTTTGCCGCCCAAAGGAAACTGTATGTGGCTAAGCTGGTTCTGTGTCAGCATATACAGCACATAGCTTTGATCCTTGCTGTCATCCAGCGCTTTTTTCAAAAGATACCTGCCGGACACTTCGTCATATTCAATGAGGGCATAGTGTCCGGTGGCCACATACTCCAGTCCCCTCTCATCGGCAAAGCGAAGCAGTTTATCAAACTTCATATACCGGTTACAATCAATGCATGGATTCGGTGTCCCGCCCGACTCATATGTTCGGATGAACTTTCCGATGATCTGGTTCCTGAAGTCCATGGTAAAATCCAGCACTTCATAGGGAATATCCAGTTGAAACGCCACCTCACTGGCGTCGTCGATATCCTTCTGCGAGCAGCAGGTATGGAACTGACTCAAGCCGATGTCCGCGTTGCGGTAAAGACGCATGGTCGTTCCCTCGCAGCGATATCCTTGCTCACGCATCAGCCATGCCGCGACAGAGCTGTCCACACCGCCGCTCATTGCAATCAGGGCACTCTTTTCTCTATTAGCTGACATCTTCCTACTGCAGTTCTTCAGGAACCCACCACAGGCCGTCGTTGTTCTCCTCCAGATAGGCCTTAAATCGGTCAGAGTGATAAGCGTCTACAATGGCCTGCGCCCAGTCAGCATTTTTGTTTCCTTCCTTGACAACAACCTGTAGGATAAGGTGATCAAGAATGTCCTCGGTTGCCAGTGCAGCAGAGGGGTCAATCCCAGCATTGTAAACAATGCTGCCGGTAATGATTACATAGTCAAAGTCCTGGATGGCTGCGGGGATGGTTAAAGACTTCATTTCCACAAATTCCAGATTCTTGGGGTTCTCCACGATATCATCCTGTGTCACGGCAGAGGGATCTACGCCGCTATCCAGAGTGATCCAGCCGATCTTTTGCAGCAGGACATAGGCCCGAGCGGTGTTGGAGGCATCGTTGGGGACGGCAATTTTTGCGCCGTCAGTCACTTCATCCAGAGATGTGTGGGTCCCAGAGTAAATACCGGCGGGAACGGTAGGGATGGGACTGATGGGAACCAGATCACCGTTGTTATTGGAGTTAAAGTTTTCGGCGTATGCCGTGTGCTGTTCCACGTTCACATCCACATCGCCGTCGTTCAGGGCGATATCGGCAGTCAGCAGGTCGGAAAAGTCGACTCCTTTCAGGGTGTAGCCCTGCTCCTCTAGGATGGGAACGATCGCTGCTTCGAACAATTCGGTGTAGGGACCTTGAGACTTGCCGTAGACGATCTCCGTCTTTGCGGCGGGATCGGCGGAGGATGCTCCAGAGTCCGGTGCGCTGTCCGTGGAGCTGTCACTGCCGCCGCAGGCAGTCAAACTCAGAATCAGAATCAGGGACAGTACCAATGCAAAAAACTTCTTCATAGGATTAACCTTCTTTCAAGACTCGACACTAATATGAATCACACATTATCTGTGCTCACGCAGACGGCGGGAAACACGGTTGCCTGCCATCTGCAATAGTTGTACCAGGATGACCAGAACAATGACAGTAAATATCATCAACGGGGTATTCATCTTTTCATAACCATAGGTCAATGCCAGATCGCCGATACCGCCTCCGCCGCAGTAACCAGCCATAGCGGAGGCGCCCAACAGGCCGACGGTTCCTGTGGTCAAGGCCAGAACCATCGAACCCAGCGCTTCAGGCATCAGAAAACAGCGGATGATCTGCCAGGTTGTGGCTCCCATGGCCTGGGCCGCCTCCAGAATGCCTGGGGATACCTCCAGCAAACTATTCTCAATCAAGCGGGCTAAATAGGGACTGATATAGACCACTAACGGAACCAAAGCGGCCGTGCTGCCAATCGTCGTACCCAGAATAGCGCGGGTAAGCGGCATGATGGTAACCAGCAAAATGATGAACGGAACACTCCGTACCACATTGATGTAGAGGCTGACGATACTGTGTAGAACTTTATTTTCCACAAGGCCGCCCTTGCGGCAGAGCACCAGCACCAAGGCGAGCAAGGTACCGATCACGGTGCCAATCAATAGTGCAATACCCACCATGTATAGTGTTTGACCGCCATTAAGCAGCAGTCGCTCGACAGATACCTTAAAAATCTTTGTTTCCAACAGAGCTTCCATCAGCCGAATACCACCCTTTCGCGGAGAACTCCAGCCGCGTCGATCTGTGCTTCGGCCTGGAGCAGCTTGTCATCGGAACCAAACATTTGCAGGATGAAAATACACATGATGCTTTCCCCAAACTCCTGAACGGTTGCACCAAGGATATTAACCTCCACGCCGGCAATCTGGCAAATCTCGGAAATGACCGGTTTTTTGACGCTGGCGCCGATAAATTTCAGCCGGTCAATCACGTAGTGCCGCGTTTCTGTCTGGAGCAAATCCAGAATGCTCTTGGGGATCTGATCGTTGATAACCGTGCGGACAAACTCCTGTGTCACCGGAGCATGAGGCTGGCTGAACACATCCAACACCGTTCCTTGTTCCACGATCTGCCCGTTTCCCATGACGGCAACCTTGTTGCAGATCATCTGGATCACCTGCATCTGGTGGGTGATCAGCAGAATTGTCACGCCCATCTTTTTGTTGATGCGCTTTAGGAGGCCGAGGATGGATTCTGTGGTCTTGGGGTCCAGTGCACTGGTGGCTTCATCACACAGGAGAATTGCGGGTTCTGTTGCCAGCGCCCTGGCAATACCCACCCTTTGTTTCTGTCCGCCGGAAAGCTGAGTGACATAAGTATCTCGTTTGTCGTGCAGCTCCACGATATGGAGCACTTCTTTGACGCGTTCAGTGATCTTCTCCTTGGGGATGCCCTCCAGGATCAGTGGAATCGCAACATTCTGGAATACGGTTTTGGACTCCAATAGGTTGAACTGCTGAAATACCATGCCAATTTTACGGCGCATCTTCCGCAGCTCAGCTTTGGAGAGCGTGCTCAGTTCCCGGCCAGCCACGGTGACTGTGCCGGTATCCGGTTTTTCCAACTGGTTGACCATGCGGAGCAAAGTGGATTTTCCTGCGCCGGAGGAGCCGATAATCCCATAGATATCTCCTTTCTCCACATGAACTGACACGTCCTTCAGCGCATCCACCGTACCGCTGGGGCCGACATATCGTTTGCTAATATGTTCTAATTGAATCATGGCTTCTCCTGCCTTCCAAGCCACCACAGGGCGTATCCCACATATAAGCCTGCTCCCAAGACAAGTGCATTCTCATCCAAATCAAAGTTTCCGTTGTGGAGGCTGTTCAATGTGCTGGGCAAGTCTGTGTTTGCTGTGCCAATATAGGCGTAGCACCCTGGTACAAAACGTTGATACTCAGCAAAGTTATCGCCGCCCAGGGACAAGGGGCGATTGGTGACGACCTGAATATGGTCTCCCAGCCCCTTTGCCACTTCTGCCGCCTCACGGCTGACCTGCGGATCGTTAATCAGAGCGGAGGTAATATCCGACCAAATCACCCTGGCTTCCGCGCCACTGATGGCTGCAATCTGCTCCGCGGTCTGGTCGATCCACTCCCGCACCTGCAGACGCGTCTCCTGAGAGATCGTGCGGGTGGTCCCCTCCAGCTCCGCATATTCCGCAACGGCATTGTAGGTCGTTCCAGCAGCAAATTTCCCGACGCCGAGGAGCACTGGCTCCACAGGTGAAGAACGCCGGGCAACCAATCCCTGGATTGCTACCACGATCTGACTGGCGGCATACAGGGCATCCGCGCCCAACTGCGGGGTGGAGACATGGGCCGCCTTGCCATGGACTAGGATACGGAAATGATCCACTGCGGCATTGTTCAGTCCGGGCGTAAGTCCAATGGTGCCAAGGGGCAGATCCGGAGCACTGTGCAGGCCCAGAATGCGCTCCGCGCCATCCAGGGCTCCGGCATTTATAAAATCCGGAGCGCCTTTGCCGGTCTCCTCCGCCGGCTGGAACAGAAAACGGATCTCTCCACCAAAGCGGTCACGATTTTGGGAGAGGACTTTCGCGGCGCCCAAGAGGCTTGCTGTGTGGGCATCGTGCCCACAGGCGTGCATGATTCCGTCTGTCTGAGAACGGTACTCCACATCGTTGGTTTCCTGAATGGGCAGCGCGTCAATATCCGCCCGTAAGGCTACGACTCCGCTGCCGCTTTGAGCGCCTCGCAAAATCCCCAGAACACCGGTGGCTCCGATCCGAGTATGAGAAATTTCGAACCGCTCAAGCTCCTGTTCGATCACCCCAGCAGTACGCCTTTCCTGTAGGGACAATTCCGGATGACGGTGAAAATCCCGACGTAAGTTAATCATATATTCTTTTTCAGCACATACCTGATCACGCAATTCATTCAAACTGATACCTTCTTTCGCCGGAATCCTTCCGGTCCAAAAAATTATTACGTTTGGGGACGCTTCCGTGCGTACATCGTCCGCACCTAAAATTTTTCCATAGCAGTTCTTTAAATATATATAGACTGCATCTTACGTTTCCTTCCGTGAGAAAATAAAGAGCGGGGCATCCGTTTCTCATGGATACCCCGCTTAATTGCACACAAAGCACAGCCTATCGTATCAAACGCAGGCGAGGTATGGAAATGATTCGATTTTTATAACAGTGCATAATTTGACACATACACATCATAGTCAAAATCCTTTCCAAAACATAAAATTGTGCTTTACTTCAAATTTGCAATCAGCATTTCACAGCGGCAAAGCCCTTTTCCAGGTCGGCAATGATGTCATCAATATGCTCGGTGCCGATAGAGAGGCGGATGGTGTTGGGCTTGATGCCCTGGTCGAGCAGCTCCTCAGCAGAAAGCTGGCTGTGGGTGGTGGTGGCCGGATGGATCACCAGGGACTTCACGTCGGCCACGTTTGCCAGCAGGGAAAAGATTTCCAAACTGTCGATAAACTTGTGGGCTTCCTCCTGACCACCCTTGATTTCAAAGGTGAAGATGGAGCCGCCGCCGTTGGCAAAATACTTCTCATACAGAGCGTGGTCGGGATGCTCGGGCAGGGAGGGATGGTTCACATGCTCCACCTTGGGATGGTTTGCGAGGAACTCCACGACCTTCTTGGTGTTCTCTGTGTGGCGGTCCAGACGAAGAGACAGGGTCTCCACACCCTGCAGCAGCAGGAAGGCGTTGAAGGGAGAGATGGCGGCGCCGGTATCCCGCAGCAGGATGGCCCGAATGTAAGTAACAAAAGCGGCGGGACCGACAGCGTCCACAAAGCTGACACCGTGGTAGCTGGGATTGGGGTTTGCAATGGGCGCGTACTTGCCGTTGGCCTTCCAGTCGAACTTGCCGGAGTCCACGATGATGCCGCCCAGTGTGGTGCCGTGGCCGCCGATGAACTTGGTGGCGGAGTGGAGCACAATATCAGCGCCGTGCTCAATAGGGCGGACCAGATAGGGCGTGCCGAAGGTATTGTCGATGACCAGAGGCAGACCGTGCCTGTGGGCGATGGCTGCAATGGCGTCGATGTCTGGAATGTCAGAGTTGGGGTTGCCCAGAGTCTCCAGATAAATTGCCTTGGTGTTATCCTGAATGGCATTTTCCACTTCTGTAAGATCATGAGAGTTGACGAAGGTAGTGGAGACACCGAACTGGGGCAGGGTGTGGGCCAGCAGGTTGTAGCTGCCGCCGTAAATGGTCTTCTGCGCCACGATGTGGTCGCCAGCCTGGGCCAGCGCCTGAATGGTATAGGAGATGGCGGCGGCACCAGAAGCGGTAGCCAGAGCCGCCACGCCACCCTCCAATGCTGCGAGGCGCTTTTCCAGCACATCCTGCGTAGAGTTGGTCAGGCGGCCATAAATATTACCGGCATCCGTCAGCCCGAAGCGGGCCGCCGCATGGGCGCAGTTGCGGAAGACATAGGAAGTGGTCTGGTAAATCGGTACTGCACGGGAATCCGTAGCGGGATCGGGCTGTTCCTGACCAACGTGAAGCTGCAGGGTTTCAAACTTATAATTGTTATTCATGGTTTATACCTCTTTCAGTTTATAGTTTGATTTTAGATACAAAAAGACCGGGGCGTTATTCGCTCCCGGACAAAGAGATATGGCCATGTAATGATCTTATTAAATCACAACAAAGTGAGTGGAGGACATACCGATCCACCCGGCCAAATCCAGTGCCCGGGAGTTCAGCATTCGTCCACAGCGGAAATTGCTGCGCAACAGTTGTTGAAACAGATTGCTCATTTTGCACGCCCCTCTAAAACCAATTTACTCAGTTGGTTTATGGGATTATACTACCACCTATTTCCTATGATGTCAATAGGTAATTTCATTATTGATTGATCTGGTATAAAGACCTGTTAAAGAACCGACCAGAGCAAAAAAGGAGCCATTCACACGAACGGCCCCTTTTCCTTGCTTATGAAATGCACGATTGCTGAATATTTTGAATAATATGCTCCATCAGCGCCACCCGGCGGAACGGGGTCATGAGGTAATAACCGTCGGTGTAGGGGAAGATCTCTTTGGCAATCGCCGTCGAAACGGTGACCGCCAGAGCTTCCGCTGCATCACGGTCCTTCCCCTCATATAAATGAATGATCTCATCGCACACCCGCATGCCTGAAATCTCATTGTTCAGAAAACAGGCGTTTCGGTGGCTCACCACGGGGAATATCCCGCCCAGAATCTTGCCCCGCAGAGTCTTGTGTGCCAATTTCAGGTTGTCCAGCGCCTCGGCGGACAACACCGGCTGTGTCAGAAAGCCGGAAACACCACATGCCTCTTTCTCCTGTGCCCGCCGCAGTTCCACATCAAAATTGCGGGCGTTCAGATTCAGAGCGCCATAGATACGAAAGGGGGTACGCAGGGTATTTTCATTCAGCATATGGACAAAGCGGGCCAGCTTGCGGGAGTTGAAATTGAATACGCTTTTGACTTCGTTCCGATCCTCGGTAGGGATAGGGTCGCCGGTGACCACCAGCACATTGTGTACCCCTTCCATGGACAAGCCCAAAAGCAGAGCCTTGGTAGCATTCAGATTGCGGTCACGGCAGGTCATATGGGGCAACGGCTCTATACCAATATCCCGCTTGATTTTACAGGCCAACAGGCTGCTGTCCGCCCGTGGGCGACCGATGGGACAATCTGCGATCGTCACCGCATCGGCCCCCGAGCCCCGCAAGGCCTGCACCCCCTCCCAAAAGCCCGCGCTGTCGTCATCTACGGGTGGGTCCAGTTCCACGGCAATGACACGCTTACCCGCCTCCAACTTCTCCCAAAGGGAGTTGGACGCATTGGCCGCAGGTTTGAGCAGCTTTTTCGGAGCAGAAACGGTGCACTTAGGAAGCGGCTCTTTCAAAGCCTGCGCCGTCTGGGCAATATGTTCCGGCGTAGTACCGCAGCAGCCGCCTACGATGGAGGCGCCAGCCTGAACGATTTGTGCAATCTGCCCTGCAAAGTAGTCAGGCTGACCGCCGAATACCGTGCGGCGGCCCAGCACGGTGGGGTAACCGGCGTTGGGCATGACAGTCAGAGGCTTATCGCTCAGCTCCAGGGTCTGAATGTATTTCAGCAAATGGCGGGGGCCAGAAACACAGTTAAAGCCCACTGCATCCACCCCAGCCAGTTCCGATGCAAAGCGATACAGCTCGCTGCCCAAACGTCCGGCGCTGGTCATCCCACTATGGTCCACGGCAAAGGAAACCATAAGAAACGCATCCGGATTTTTTTCCTTCAACCAACCAGCCAATTCCGGGAGCCCCTCGTCACCAGACAGCGTTTCCACCAAAAAATGGGTCACCCCCTGTTCCAGAAACCACTGCGCCTGCGTCTGGTATAGATCTGCCGGGGCGCGGCTGTGGTCACGGGGCGCGGGGCCCAGATCTGCAAATACATAAGCCCCATAGGGTTGAGCGGCTTGCCGTGCCAGGTGGCAGGCCGCATTTACGATGTCGCAGGCGGTTTCATCGTTCCCATCGGAGAGATCTCCACTGATGGCAAAGGTATTGGTCTTGATGGCCCGGCAGCCGGCCTGCAAATAAGCGCGGTGGATGCGCAGAATTTCCTCCGGGCGGGTCAGGTTGGCCCGTTCACAGCGTTCCTCAGCCCGGCCCGGATGGGCGGCGAAATAAGTGCCCATAGCCCCGTCAAACAGCAATGGCTTTCCCTGCGATAAATAGGTGCGGATATCCATCATCCCATGACCTTTCTGGTGATCTCCACCGACTGGTGGGCATCCTTGGCGTAGTAGTCCGCATTCATTTGTTTGGCGTATTCCGGCGTCACCACCGCGCCGCCCACAAAGATGACCGGGGGCTCCTCCATAGTGTGCAGCAACCGGATGGTCTTTTCCATGGCGGGCAGTGTGGTGGTCATCAGGGCGGACAGGCCCACCAGGCGCACCCCCTGCTCCTGAACCGTCCGCAGGATGGTCTCCGGCGGCACATCCCGGCCCAGATCCAACACCTCGTAGCCGTAATTTCCCAGTACGGTTTTCACAATATTTTTGCCAATGTCATGAATGTCGCCCTGCACAGTGGCAACGATGAGTTTTCCCTTCTTCACGGGCACACCGCCCTTGGCGGCAATAGAGCTCCGGATGACCTCGAATACTGCCTGTGCCGCCTGGGCGGCGCTGAGCAGCTGGGGCAGGAATGCCGTACCCTTGTCATAGTCCTCTCCCACCTTGTCCAGTGCGGGGATCAGGTGGTTTTCTACCAGAGACAGCTCATCCTCGGTCTCCAGCGCTTTGGCAGCCAGCTTTCCGGCATCGGCCTTCAACCCACGGATGACCGCATCGCCCAACGTCAGGGCATCCGCCTTCGGCGCTGCCTGCACGACAGGGGACTCCGCCGCGAAACGGGCAACATAGGCTCGGCACTCCCGGTCCTCTCCGGAGAGTACACGGTACGCCGCCACCGCGTCCATCATCTCCGTTTGATTTGGGTTGATGATGGGCAGAGTCAGCCCGGCATGCATGGCCTGAATCAAAAAGTTCTGCGTGATCAGCTTGCGGTTGGGCAGGCCAAAGGAGATGTTGGACACGCCCAGCACCACCTGCAGCCCCAGCTCCTCCCGGATGGTCCGCACCGCTTTCAACGTCTCCGCAGCCTGCTCCTGCTGGGCCGAGACCGTCAGGGTCAGGCAGTCAATCCACACATCCTCTCTGGGGATGCCGTGGTCCAAAGCAGCCTGCAGAATGCGGCAGGCGATGGCGACCCGCTCTTCCGCTGTTTTGGGGATGCCGTTTTTATCCAGCGTCAGACCCACCACGGACGCGCCGTACTTCTTCACAATAGGCAGCACACGCTCCAGAACCTCCGGCTCTCCGTTGACAGAGTTCACCGCAGCCTTGCCGTTATAGACCCGCAGCCCTGCCTCCAGTGCGTCCGGGTTGGAGGAATCGAGCTGCAACGGCACAGCGATCGCGCTTTGCAGCTTCTTTACCACTCTGGGCAGCATAACCACTTCATTCACACCGGGGAAGCCTACGTTCACATCCAGGATGTCCGCTCCGGCATCCTCCTGCTGGACACCCACATCCAGGATATAGTCCAGGTCATTTTCCAGCAGTGCCTGCTGGAAACGCTTTTTCCCGGTGGGGTTGATACGCTCGCCAATCACCCGCACACCATTCAGTCGGATGGGTGTCACAGGGGTACAGACAAGACCGGTGTTGTTATAGTGCCGGGATACGGGCTTTTTTCCTTCCAGAACTGCCGTCAGCCGACGAATGTATTCCGGGGATGTACCGCAACAGCCGCCCACGATGGAGATACCAGCCTCCACGCAGGTCAGCAGAGCCTGGGCAAAGTCCTCCGGTCCCATATCATAGTGTCCATCCACCGGGTCCGGCAGGCCCGCGTTAGGCTTGGCAATGACCGGCAGGCGGGTATTCTCACACAGTTCTTTCAGCAGCGGCGCCAGCAGGTCTGGCCCCAGCGAACAGTTCAGTCCAATAGCGTCCGCACCCAGGCCCTCCAGTGTACGGGCCATGGAGGCGACCGTACAGCCGGTGAAGGTCCGGCCGCCGGCATCAAAGGACATGGTGACAAACACCGGCAGGTGGGCGGCCTCCTTGGCCGCCAGCAGGGCAGCCTTGGCCTCGTACAGGTCTGTCATGGTTTCCACCACGATTAAGTCCGCGCCGGCCTTTGCACCAGCTTCCGCCATTTCGCGGAACAGGTCATATGCCCGCTCAAAAGACAGCGTACCCATAGGCTCCAACAGCTCGCCAAGCGGGCCCACATCCAGCGCCACCAGGGTCCCGGTACCGGCCGCCGCTTTCTTTGCCACGGCGATGGCCGCACCCACGACCTCCTCCACACTGTGGCCCGTCTTGGCCAGCTTTAAGCCGTTGGCACCGAAGGTGTTGGCATAAATCACCTGGCTTCCGGCGGCGATGTACTCTTTATAGACGGAATCCAGCAGCTCCGGCTCCGTCAGATTCAGCAGCTCCGGCCGGCCTTGGGGAGACAGTCCCCGCTGCTGGAGAACGGTGCCCATAGCGCCGTCCAGGATCAAAAATTTGTTTTGAGGTATCTCAATTCCCACAGTGTTTTCCTCCCACGCGCAATTTGCAGGTCTCACGCATCGAACAATATGCGCATCCACGGATGCGGGCCATCTGGGGCCAGTCGGACAAGCCGATGATGGCGGTGACTGACTTGGATGGGTTCATCAAATAGCTCTCTGTTACATACAGTCCAAGCCGCCTTTGGGTATCCAGTGCGGCGCAGATCTTCGGCTGCAAAGACAACGGCAGATCTCCGTACCCGGGACTGAACCGGTCCGTTCTATAGCGGTTCGGAAGACAACGCGCCAGTTCTTGCTCCACCTGGTCGCACCCGGCCTCCACCCAGGCGCTGCCGCAGGCAGCCAGAATGACTGCCCTGGACATATCACGAGCCTGTTCCCTGCGCAAGAGGGCTTCAAACTGCGTCCCCAGAGTGCACGCCATCAGCACGGCCTGATCGCACTGCTCCAGCATTTTCGCTGCGTCCGCGCCCGGAAGGACCAGCTCGGCCTCCGGCAGCAGGAATCCGGCCTCTGTTTTTTGAAGGGAACACATGCGGTAGGTGTATCTGGGCTGTATAGCAGCCGTTAACTTGTCTGCGACAGCAGCCACACTCGCTCGAATGGACTCGGCTGCTTGTCCGCCGATGCCCAGATAACGCAACGCCTCGTCCACATTCAGCTCCACACGTTTCCCCTCCTTTTTCTTCTCTTATCACTGCTTCCATGCAGCGCAAGCTTTCCCACCAATCAATATGGATTAAATTAGTATAGCAACAATCTCCTACTACGTCAATGGGTTATCCGGCTTCGGTTTACTTGTTTTGCACGAAACCTACTTTGCGCACCTATAAAATTATATAAAGAGGGCGGTTGTCTCTCATTCCCCGCCCTCTCGCACAGCTCGGTTCCATTTGTATCCCTATAATCCTCAACAGAAAAAGTTCCGTGTGTTTCACTTAATCTACATATGTTGTTTATCTTGACATTTGTTTTTGTCTGTGCTACACTTCTTCCCATCCCAGAATAAGGAGCGGATCCCATTGAAACAAACCAGCCAGCCCCGGGAAGATCTGCGGCAGCGCCGTACCCGGAAGCTCCTCGCCGACGCCCTGCTCTCCCTGCTGGAGGAGCGTCCGCTGAGTGAAATCTCGGTGGTGGATATCTGCCAGCGCGCCATGGTCCACCGCACCACTTTCTACGCCCATTTCGATGACAAGCTGGCCCTGCTGCGCTATGCTGTGGACGAACTACAGAAATACTTCGAGCCGGTGGACCCCTCCCTGGACCCACGTACCGGGCCCCGGGAGTATTTTATGGTCCTTTTTCACAACGCGCTCTCCTTCCTGAAGTCCCACAGGGGGATGTTCCTCACCGTCCAGGGCGCAGCAGAGTTCTACGTGCTGGACGAGATCATTACGGATGCGCTGAAGCGAAAGCTGTCGGAGAGCGCCCCGGCCGCCGGGTTTGACCCGGAGCTGACGGCCCGCTTCTATGCCGGCGGCCTGCTCGCCCTGATCCGCTGGTGGCTCTCCAGCGGTGCAGACGTTCCAGACGAAGTGCTGCTTCGGCATGTAGAGCACTTCATTCCTCAACCCGAGCTCCCGGTTTAGAAAGGCGGAATCCCACCCATGTCACAAACATCAAGCTCTGAAACCCCTGTAACCAAGCTGGCGCGGTTCATTGTCGACAAGCGAAAGGCCTTCTTTCTGGTCTTCCTGGCGGCGGTGCTCTTTTGCGGCAGCTCTATTGACAAGGTGGTGGTCAACAATGACATCACCTCTTATCTCCCCGCCGAAACCGAGACCCGACGGGGGCTGACCCTTATGGACGAGGAGTTCACCACCTACGCCTCCGCTCAGGTCATGCTCTCCAATGTGACCTACCGCCAAGCCGAAAAGGTAGCCGCTCAATTAGCGGAGCTGGATGGCGTGTCCTCCGTCGCCTTTGACGACAGTACCGACCACTTTAAGGACTCCTCCGCCCTCTTTTCCGTCTCCTTTACCGGTGAGGAGGGCAGTCCGGAGGCGGACGCCGCCCTCGCGGCCGTAAAGGAGCTGGCAGCGCCCTACGATCACTACGTCTTCCCCAGCGGCGATCCGTACGACTCAGACAGCCTTATGCAGGAGATGACGGTCATTCTGGCCATTGCCGCCGCCGTCATCGTAGCGGTACTCCTGTTCACCTCCAAGAGCTATCTGGAGGTCCTGGTCTTTCTCATTGTGTTTGTGGTCTCCGCCATCCTCAACATGGGCACCAACTTTCTCTTTGACTCGGTTTCCTTCATCACCAACGCCATCGCCGTGGTGCTCCAGCTTGCCTTGGCCATCGATTACGCCATTATCTTCTGCCACCGCTATATGGAGGAGCGGGACAACGGTCTGGACGCCCGAGAGGCGGACATTGCCGCCCTGAGCAAGGCCATCGTGGAGATCTCCTCCTCCTCCCTCACCACTATCTCCGGCCTGGTGGCCCTGATGCTGATGCAGTTCCGCATCGGCTTCGACATGGGTATCGTCCTGTCCAAGGGCATTGTCTGCTCCATGCTGTCGGTGTTTCTGCTCATGCCCGGTCTGCTGATGCTTTTCAACCGGGGCATCGAAAAGACCCGCCACAAAAACCTAGTGCCCTCCATCGCAGGCTGGGGCCGCCTCATCATGAAGCTACGCTTCGTGCTTCCGGCGGTGTTCGCCGTGTGCGTCATCGGCGGCATTTACTGCTCCAACCAGTGCGACTATGTATTCTCCACCAATTCCACCAACTCAGGCAACCGTCCGGAGACCCGTATTGCCATGGACAAGATCAACGAGACCTTCGGCTATACCAACACCATTGCCGTACTGGTTCCCCGTGGGGACTACGACAGCGAGGGTGCGGTGCTCCGCCGGGTGGAGGCCCTGGACAACGTGACGACCGCCACCGGCTTGGCCAACATTGAGGTGGAGGACGGCCGCTACCTCACCGACAAGCTGACCCCCCGGCAGTTTGCCGAGCTGGCGGGCGTGGACATCGAGCTGGCCCGGCTGCTCTACCAGGCTTACGGCCTGAGCGTGGAGGAATACGGCGCTATCTTTCAGGACACGGACGACTATTCCGTGCCCCTGCTGGATGTGTTCCAGTTCCTGCTGGAGCAGAAGGACAAGGGGGTTATCCGCCTGAGCGGAGAGCAGGCCAGCCAGGTGGAGGAATTGCAGGATACCCTGGACGACGGACTCCAGCAGCTCCAAGGGGAACAGTGGACCCGGATGGTCTTTACTGCCGATCTCCCCGAGGAGGGGGCGGAGACCTATGCCCTCCTGGACCAGATCCGCGCCATTGCCGCGGAATACTACGGAGACGATGTGGTGCTGGTGGGCAATTCCACCAACGCCCGGGATCTGGCCGCCTCCTTCACCGGGGACAACCTGAAAATCAGTGTGCTCACCGTGCTCTTTGTGGTGGTCATCCTGCTGTTTACCTTCAAGTCCGCTGGGCTGCCCATCCTGCTGGTGCTCACCATCCAGGGCTCCATTTGGATCAACTTCTCCTTCCCCTTCCTGACGGGCACCAACCTGTTTTTTATGAGCTACCTGATTGTCAGCGCCATACAGATGGGCGCTACCATTGACTACGCCATCGTCATCACCAACCGCTACTTACAGCTCAAGACCGTGCTTGACCGTCGGGCCGCCGCCGTGGAGGCGCTCAACCAGAGCTTCCCCACCGTGCTTACTTCCGGCTCCATCATGACTGTGGCCGGCTTTCTCATCGGCAAGCTGTCCACCGACACCATTATCTCCTCCATCGGCGATACCCTGGGCCGTGGCACCCTGACCTCCATCGTCCTGGTCATGACTGTGCTGCCCCAGCTCCTGGTGCTGGGCGACGCCCTTATCGAGCGCACCGCCATTACCCTCAACCGGGACCGGAAACAGCGCTTCCAGAACGGCACCATGCGTTTGGACGGACACGTCCGGGGCCACGTGTCCGGTTTCATTGACGGCGAGTTCAAGGGCGTGCTCCACGGCAGCGTGGATGCCCTCATTGAGAGCAAGCGGCAGGAACTGGATGAAACGGAGGAATAACGCCATGATGAACTATGCAAAACGGGGCGCCGCCCTGCTGCTGGCCCTGGTATTCTGCCTGGGACTGCTGCCCCCCGCCGGCGCGGAGGGGGATACCATCACCATTCATGATGCCAGCGGGCTGCTCAAGCTGGCCCAAAGCTGCACCTCGGATACCTGGTCTCAAGGGGTAACCGTGGTGCTGGCCGCCGACATTTCCCTGGCTGGTACCGGCTTTTCCACCATTCCCGTGTTCCGCGGCACCTTTGACGGGGCCGGACACACCATTTCCGGCTTCGCCTGGCTGGACAAGGGTTCCAAGGTAGGCCTGTTCCGCACGCTGGGCGAGGGGGCTGTCGTAAAAAATCTGATTCTGGACGGGGTAGTGGCCCCTGGCGGCTCCCAGTCGCAGGTGGGCATCCTGGCCGGTGAGAACCACGGCACAGTGGAACAAGTCACCGTCACTGGCGATGTGACGGGAGATGAGGACGTGGGCGCACTGGTAGGCGTCAACGGGAGCTCCGGCGTGGTGCGGAGCTGCACCAACCGGGCCTCTGTCACCGGAAACACCAACAGCGGCGGCATTGCCGGGCGCAATGAGGGCATGATCCAGAGCTGCACTAACCTGGGGGAAGTCAACACTGGTGGAAACGATGCCGCCACCAACAGCGGAGGCATCGCCGGGCGCAATACCGGCACCGTGGCCGACTGCACCAATCACGCCGCTGTGGGCTACGCCCACACCGGATACAACACCGGCGGCATCGCCGGGATTCAGAACGGCGCGCTGCTTCGCTGCTTCAACGATGGTGAGATCCTGGGGCGTAAGGACGTAGGGGGCATCGTGGGCCAGTTTGAGCCCTACGTGACCCTCACCTACGGAGAGGACCCCATGGAGCGGCTGGACGGCGCCCTGGCCTCCCTTTCCACCCTCATGACTCAGCTCTCCGGCCAAATCCATTCCTCAGCCGGAGATGCAGTAGACGATATCTCCGCTATCCATGGCTCCCTCTCCGCCATCCAGGACGTAATCCACGGAACGGGCAGCGATTTCAACACAGACACCTCAGCCGCCGCCGACCAGGTCTACGACGCGGTCCAGACCATCAACGGGGCCATGAGCGGCCTGCTGGACGAGGTGGACCGCCTCACCCGGCGGGCCAGCGCCGATCTGGACGAGGTAGGCAACCAGCTCACCGCCCTACGCAAGGGGCTGAAAAATCTGACCGGCACTCTGGAGGACAGCCTGTCCGACACCGGAGACAGTCTCTCCTCCACGCTGGACGCACTGGAGCGGGAACACAGCGGTCTTGTGTCGGAGCTGCGTCAGATCGCGGACGAGACCGACCGGCTGGAGTCCTTTGTCAAGGACGCCCTCCAGGCTGCGGCCCGCCTGGATCTGGCTGGCATCCTGGATGCCTATAAGCGCTGGGATGTGGGTTCCATCGATTTCAACGGGCACCTCAGCCGCATCAGCGGCCATCTGGAGGCCATGGGTTCCGACACGTTCCACTTGGCGGACCGTCTGACAGCGCTGTGGCAAGAGGCCGGAGATGAGATGGGCGACGCCCGCCGTGACATGGACCGGGCCGCCCGGGCGCTGGAAAAGGCCCTCGATGCCCTGAACGGCCATGTCAAGGACTTCAGCCAGGGCAGCGTGGAGCAGCTCCGGGTGGTTAACAGCCAGGCCGATATCATCGAGGATGTCCTGAACGGCTATCTGGGCACCTTGGGCGACAAGGGACAGGAGCGCCTGGACGAGCTGGACGGGCACTTGGATGACATCAGCCAACGGGTGGATCAGATGACCCAGGGGGCCGGCCAGGCCAACCAGGAGCTGCATGCCACCACCACTGCTATCATCGGGCAGCTTGACGAGGCCCGGAAAGCCATTGTGGAACTGACCGAGGTTCCGGAAAAGACGGTGAAGGAGAACACTTCGGCCGAGGGGGCTCAGAGCGGCCCGGGCCGGGTGGTAGGCTGCCGGAATGAGGGCGGCATCCAGGCCGACACCAACGTGGGCGGCATTGCGGGAGCGGTCTCCCCTGAGCTCTCCCTGGACCCCGAGGAGAATCTGGAGCTGGACAGTGAAAATCTGCTGGTGGATACCACCGCTCTGCTCAAAGCGATCCTCTACCAGTGTGACAACCGTGGCCCCGTCACCGCCAAGAACGAGTGCGCCGGCGGTGTCCTGGGCCGGGGCGAGGTGGGCGCTGCCCTCTCCTGCACCAGTATGGGACCCGTGGGGGCCGACGACGGCTCCTTTGCGGGCGGTATCGCGGGGCTCTCCCGGGGAGTGCTCCGCTCCTGTGCAGCCCAGGCCGACGTAACCGGGGACAGCAGCCTGGGCGGCATTGCCGGCGAGGGCAGGGATATCGCGGACTGCATCGCCATGACCCGCATCGACGGCAGCGGCGAACGTCTGGGCGCGGTGGCCGGCTGGGCTGACGGCACAGTTTCCGGCAACTATTACCTTCAGGAGAAGGCAGTCGGAATTGACGGCATCGACTACGCCGGACAGACCGCCCCCCTCTCCTTTGGCGCCTTCTCCGCCCTGGAGGGCATTCCGGCGGACTTTCTCACCTTCCGCGTCACCTTCCAGGCCGGGGAGCAGGTGGTGGACACAGTGGAGGTGCCCTACGGCGGCAGCCTGGACCCCGCCGCCTTCCCGGAAGTACCCAGCGACGGCGGGCGCTATGGCGCCTGGGCTCCCTTTGACCACAACCACATCACCCGGAGCCTGACGGTGGAGGCAGTCTACGAGGACTGGGTGACCACTATCTCCTCCGGCGGAGAACGCCCCCTGCTTCTCGCCGAGGGAGCATTCTCTCCCGATGCACGGCTGGAGCTGGCACAGCGGCCGGAGCCGGTAGACGGCGCTGCCGCCTATGACTACCAAATTACGGACGGGGCGGAGCTCCCTGACACCGTAACGCTGCGGGTATGCGCCGACGGTCTTAGGGGCTCTGTGCGCGCTGCCCTGCTTCAGGACGGCTCCGCCGTCCCTATCGAGGCGGAGCGGGATGGCAGCTATCTGGTGCTCACCGCCCCCACCGCCGGTACTCTGCTGCTCAGCGCCTCCGGAAGCGGAACCCTTCTCCCCTGGGTACTGGCCGCCGCGGCTGCGGCGGTACTTCTCGCCCTGCTGTTCCTCCGCCGCAGACGGAAAAAAACAAACGCGGCTGCCTCTGTTTAGGCCAAAACAGCGCCCCGTGGCAAAAGCCATGGGGCGCTGTTTCATGCTACAGCAGCAAAAGAAGGGTGCCGCAGGTGAGCACGAGCAGCCCGGCGGCAGCCCGGCGGCTCAGCCGCTCACGGAGCACCAGGCAGGAAAAGCCAACTGTCACTAGAATGCTCAGCTTGTCGATGGGGGCCACAACGCTGGCCGGCCCCTCCTGGAGCGCCCGGTAGTAAAACATCCAGGACAGCCCGGTAGACACGCCGGACACAGCCAGAAACCCCCAGTTTTTCCGGCTCAGCGTCGGAATCTCCCGCTGGAGCCCCAGCCCGAGCACCAGAGCCCAGGCCATTGCCAGCACCACCATGTTGCGGATGGCGGTGCCGACATAGGAGTCCACGCCGGTCATGCCGACCTTGCCCAGGATGGAAGTCAGGCTGGCGCACACGGCGGAGAGCACCGCCCAGGGCAGCCACCCCCAGCCGGAGGAGGCCCGTTCCCGGGGCTTCCGCTGGAGCATCCCCAGGGTGCCGGCCAGGATCAGCCCCATCCCCAATAACGTATTCCAGTGGGCCGCCTCTCCCAGTAACAGGATGGAGAGCAGCATGGTCAGCACAGTGCTGGATTTATCCACGGGGGCCACCTGGTTGACCTCTCCAAGCTGGAGCGCCCGAAAATAGCACAGCCAGCTCCCTCCGGTGGCCAGACCGGACAGGATGAGAAACAGCCAGCTCCGCGGTTCAAGTGCCCCGACTGCGCCGCTGGAGCCCGCCACCCAAACCATTGCCCAGCCGAAGAGCGCCACCACAATGGTGCGCAGGGCCGTGGCCAGATGGGAATTGACCCCCTCCATGCCCAGCTTGGCCAAGACGGCGGTCACTCCCGCAAAGAACGCGGAGGCAAAGGCATATAGAATCCACATACGCGCCTCTGGTCAGCCCTGGCCGCTGTAGTCCCTCCAGCGGCCGCTGACGGACTCAATACAGATTTTCCAGATGGCCACCCGGGCAAAGCTGTCGTCAATCACCTGTTCCACCCGCTCCAGGCAGTCCGGGCTGTACTTGCGGCAGAGAGCCCAGAGGGCCTCCCGCATCTCCGTCTCGTCTGTGACCTCTCCGGCGGTGCCGCGTACCACTGCGCACTGGTACTCCGTCTCATAGATGGCCTGGATCACCCGCTGGTGTCCCACCGCGGTCAGGCAGACCTGCGGATGGGTCCGCAGACAGTCCACCTTCTCCCCTGCCTTTGCGCAGTGGAAATAGATCTTCTCCCCCGCCCGTACCCCGTTGAGGGGGATGCAGTAGGGCTTTCCCTCTCCATCAGTCATGGCCAGAACCATGTATTCACACTGATCCAGAGCCTCCAGCCCCTTCTCCGGATTTGCGTCTCGCTTCATCGTGTTTCCCTCCTTTTTTCTAATCATACCGCCAGATCACCTGGTGGGCAATAAAAATATTTTTGCAAAACCTATTGACATTTGAACAACTAAGCATATAATAACGCATGAACAATAGCTCATATGTTTTAGAAAGGATGTGATCGGATGCCGGAACCCAAGGATGTGGAACGCTGCGAGTACATGCATGTGCATGAGGCCATCGTGAACCAGGTCAACCAGAACATGCCGGATGAGGAGGTTCTCTACGACCTGGCGGAGCTGTTCAAAATCTTTGGCGACTCCACCCGCATTAAAATCCTGTACGTCCTCTTTGAATCAGAGATGTGCGTCTGCGACATCGCCCAGCTCCTGGGCATGACTCAGTCTGCCATCTCCCACCAGCTCCGCTCTCTCAAGCAGAGCAGGCTGGTCAAGGCCCGCAGGGAGGGCAAGACTGTATTCTATTCTCTGGCCGACGGGCACGTGCGCACCATATTGGACCAGGGGATGGAGCACGTGGCGGAGCTGCTGCCTCTGCATATTCTATAAAGAAATGGAGACTTTACCATGAAAAAGCACTTTAAGCTCATTGATCTGGACTGTGCCAACTGCGCCGCCAAGATGGAGGCCGCTATCAAGAAGCTGGACGGCGTCCACGACGCCACCGTCAGCTTCATGACCCAGAAGCTGACCCTGGACGCCGACGACACCCGGTTTGATGAAATTCTGAACGAGGTCGTCAAGGTGTGCAAAAAGGTGGAGCCAGACTGTACCATCGTCCGCTGACCGCACCAGGGACGGCCTACGGCGGCCGTCCCGGATTTTTTCAAAGGAGCGATGTCCTATGTCCAAGAAGCAAAAGCGAATGCTCTTCCGCGTCCTCGCCAGCGCAGTGCTCTTTGCGGTCGCACTTCTCCTGCCCACTGAGGGATGGCTGCGGCTGTTCACCTTTCTGATCCCCTATGCCGTCATTGCCTGGGATGTCCTGTGGCGGGCCGTGCGCAACATCGCCCACGGCCAGGTCTTTGATGAAAACTTTCTGATGTCCTTGGCCACTGTGGGCGCCCTGGCCACGGGTGAATACCCCGAGGCCGTATTCGTCATGCTGTTCTACCAGGTGGGCGAGCTCTTTCAGAGCTACGCTGTGGACCAGTCCCGCAAGTCCATCACCTCCCTGATGGATATCCGGCCCGACTACGCCAACATTGAGGTGGACGGTCAGCTCCGGCAGGTAGACCCCGAGGATGTGGCGGTGGGTGACACCATCGTCATCAAGGCCGGCGAGCGCATCCCCCTGGACGGCGTGGTGTTGGAGGGCACCTCTAACGTGGACACTGCGGCCCTCACCGGCGAGTCCCTCCCCCGGGAGGCCCAGCCCGGCGACGATGTGATCTCCGGCTGTGTCAACCTGTCCGGCCTGCTGCGGGTTCGGGTCACCAAGGCCTTTGAGGAGTCCACTGTGGCTAAAATTCTGGATCTGGTGGAGAACTCCTCCAGCAAGAAGGCCAAGGCAGAAAACTTCATCACCAAGTTCGCCCGGTACTACACCCCCGCCGTGGTGCTGGCCGCCGTGGCTCTGGCCCTCCTGCCCCCCCTGTTTACCTCCATCCAATGGGTGGACTCCATCCAGCGGGCTTTGAACTTCCTGGTGGTCTCCTGCCCCTGCGCCCTGGTCATCTCCGTGCCCTTGTCCTTCTTCGGCGGCATCGGCGGGGCCTCTAAAAACGGTATTCTGGTAAAGGGCGGCAACTATCTGGAGGTACTGGCCAAAACGGAACTGGTGGTCTTTGACAAGACCGGCACTCTGACCCGCGGCGTGTTTAACGTCACCGCCATCCATCCCGACCACTGCGGCGAGGCGCAGCTTCTGGAGCTGGCCGCCCTGGCGGAGCGCTACTCCGACCACCCCATCTCCCGCTCTCTCAAGGAGGCCTACGGCAAGGAATTGGACGCCTCCCGGGTATCCAATGTGGAGGAGCTGTCCGGCCGGGGCGTGCGGGCCACAGTGGACGGCCGCCAGATCTGCGCCGGCAACGACAAGCTGATGGAGGACATCGGCGTGAGCTGGCACCCCTGCCACCGGGTAGGCACCACCGTCCACGTGGCCTCCGATGGGGTCTACCTGGGCCACATCGTCATCTCCGACGAGGTGAAGCCCGACGCGAAGGAGGCCATCACCGCGCTGAAGGCCTGTGGTGTGCGCAGAACCGTCATGCTCACCGGCGACGCCAAAGCCGTGGGTGAGTCAGTGGCACAGGAGCTGGGCCTGGACGAGGTACACACCCAGCTCCTCCCCGCCGACAAGGTGACCCGTGTGGAGGCTCTGCTGGGTGAGGTTTCCCCCAAGGGGGCCCTGGCCTTCGTGGGCGACGGCATCAACGACGCCCCGGTGCTCTCCCGGGCCGATATCGGCATCGCCATGGGCGGCCTGGGCTCCGATGCCGCCATTGAGGCCGCCGACATCGTGCTGATGGATGACAAGCCCTCCAAGCTTGCCGACGCCATTCGAATCGCCCGGCGCACCCTGGCCATCGTCCGTCAGAACATTGTCTTCGCCCTGGCCGTCAAGTTCCTGGTGCTGGCGCTCAGCGCCGCCGGTGCGGCCAATATGTGGGAGGCGGTGTTCGCCGATGTGGGCGTGTCCGTCATCGCCATTCTCAACGCCATGCGGGCGCTGAAAACGGTAAAATAAGCAATAAGAAATGCCTGGAACCACATGGTTCCAGGCATTTTTCACTATGCAAAGGCAGGGCGGAGCGGTTCTGCGGCTCACCCCTTCGCGGCCCGGTCGGCTTCGATCAGCAGCTTGACGGCCTCGATGCCTACCTCCAGGGCGGCGGACAGATCGTGGCTCTCCTCCTGATCCAGCCCGGCAGCCTCCCGCTCCTGGTTCCAGATGACGTGGAAGCAGGAGCCGCAGCGCACCCCCAGGGCAGCGGCACAGCAGAACAGGGCGGCAGACTCCATCTCGGAGGCCAGGACACCCAGGCGCTTCCACGCCTCCCACTTGTAGAGCAGCTCCTGGCTCACTGGCATCCGCTTGGGGTCGTGCTGTCCATAGAAGGAATCCTTGCACTGCACCACGCCGGCGTGCCAGGGCTTGCCCAGGTTTTTGGCAGCCTGCACCAGGGCACTCTGCACCTCATAGTCGGACACGGCGGGGAACTCGATGGGGGCGTACTCCCGGCTGGCCCCCTCGTGGCGGACCGCGCCGGTGGCGATCACCACATCGTCGCTCTTAACGGGCAGGGCGATGCCGCCGCAGGTGCCCACCCGGATGAAGGTGTCCGCGCCGATGTTGTGCAGCTCCTCCATGGCGATCACCGCAGATGGGCCGCCGATGCCGGTGGAGCAGACGCTCACCTTCTCCCCCAGAAGGGTTCCGGTATAGGTGGTGTACTCCCGGTTGCTCTGTACCTTCACCGGGTTATCAAAGTAGGCTGCGATCTTCTCGCAGCGGCCGGGATCACCGGGCAGGAAACAGTAGCGGCCCACGTCGCCGGCCTTACATTTGATATGAAATTGCAGCTCGTGTTCGTGCATGATAATCCTCCTTGTTCTGACAAAAAACTATTTTTTATTATACCTCCTTTTTTCCATCATTGCAAGATATACAAAAGCATCCTAGCTTTTGTAACCTTTTGTTGTTGCTTTTTTTGTGTGCTGCTTTTAAAATAAAGAATTGTGAATTTCCCCTGACAGGAAAGGTGTGTACCGGATGAAGAAGGCCGTGCTATTTGCCCTGATCGCCCTTTTGGGCGGGCTTGCACTGGGCACCCTGTTCGGCAGCGGGATCTCCTCTGCCAGCCTGAACTCGGTCCGTGCCACCGCAGCGGAGTATCCCGCAGTTTCCGCGCTGGACGCTATTGAGGTAGAGGGTATATCTACCCTCTACCAGGCCGCGCCGGCCGACGCCGGCACCTCCTGCCTGTCCGACCGTGCCGGACAGGTTCTCGCCGCGCTGAAGGAGAGCGATTATGAGGCCCTGGCCGCGCTGGTGCACCCGGAGAAAGGGGTTACCCTGACGCCTTACTCCACGGTGGAGCCCAGTTGTGACCGCAATCTCCTCCCCGCCCAGCTCGTCGTCTTGCCCGAGGACGACATCCCTTATGTGTGGGGTATTGAGGACGGCACCGGCGCCCCCATTGAACTGACCGGACGGGAGTATTTTGAGCGCTACGTCTTCAATGCCGACTATACTGCCGCCCCTGAGACGGCGGTAGACACCGTTCTGATGCAGGGAAACGCGCTGGAAAATGTGGCCTCCGCCTATCCGGAGGGACGTTTTGTGGAGTATCACTTTCCCGGTCTGGACGAACAGATGGCCGGATACGACTGGTGTTCTCTCAAACTGGTGTTTGAATGCTATCAGGGTGACTGGTATCTGGTCGGCCTGGTGCACAGTGAATGGACGGTATAAAAGCCGAAAAAGAGCCCCTCTCCCTGTGGAGAGGGGCTCTTTTTCGGCAAATTACGCATAATGTCCTTGCATGCGTGTTAAGATTGCGTTAAGATTAGCATGCAATGTGTTGTGGGGCACCTCCGGGCGCTCTGAAAGGATGTATGGAGCTTGAAAATCATCATCGTGGGCGACGGCAAGGTGGGCTTTACCCTGGCCGAGCACCTCTCTCAGGAGGAGCACGATATCACCGTAATTGACACCAACGACGCCGCTCTCCGCCACGCCTCTGAGGCCCTGGATGTCATGTGTGTCAAAGGCAACGGCGCGTCCATTTCCGCCCTGAGAGAGTCGGGTGTGGATGCTGCGGATGTGCTGATCGCTGCCACCAGTATGGATGAGGTCAACATGGTCTGCTGCCTGACCGCCAAGCGGCTGGGCGCCAAGTATACGATCGCCCGGGTACGCAATGTAGAATATGCTATGGAGCTCTCCCTGCTGAAGGAGGCCCTGGGCATTGACCTGGTCATCAACCCGGAAAACGCCGCGGCGGCGGAGATCGCCCGTCTGCTCCGCTTTCCCCCTGCCGCCAATCTGGAGACCTTTTGCCGGGGTCGGGTGGAGCTGATTGGCTTCCGGGTGCGGGAGGAGGACTTTCTGGTGGGACATCCCCTGTCCGCCCAGAGCGGCCAGCTCCAGTCCCTTCCTATGCTGTTCTGTGCCGCCGAGCGGGCGGAGGGAGATGTGGTCATCCCCGACGGTTCCTTTGTGCCCCAGGTGGGGGACCGGCTCTATCTGATCGGCCAGCCTACCGGCCTGACCGCCTTCTTTCGCCTGCTGGGGCGGCACAATCCCAGGTGCCGCAACGTATTTCTGGTGGGCGGCGGACGAATCGCACACTACCTCACCGCCATTCTGGAGCGGCTTGGCATACACGTAAAGATCATTGAGCGCAGTCTGGACCGCTGCCGCCATCTCAGCGAGGTACTGCCCAAGGCCACGGTCATCTGCGGCGACGGCACCGACCAGGAACTTCTGGAAGAGGAGGATGTGACCGCCTCCGACGCCTTCGTAGCCCTCACCGACCGGGATGAAGACAACCTCATTATCTCCCTCTACGCCATGCAGCAGGGCATACCCAAGGTGGTGGCCAAGTCCAACCGCCAGAATTATGCCGGCATCGCCCACGCCGCTGGGCTGGACAGCGTGATCTCCCCCAAGCTGCTGACCGCCGGGCAGATTCTTCAGGTGGTACGCGGTATGCAGAACTCCAAGGGCAGCGTCATGAACGCCCTCTACAAGATCGCCGACGGCCACGCCGAGGCTATGGAATTTGTGGCCAATGCAACCACCCGAAACCGGGACACCCCCCTGCGAGAGCTGCGCCTGAAGCCTGGCATCCTGGTCGCCGTCCTGGTGCACCAGGGCCGTATCGTAATCCCTGACGGCTCCTCTTCCATCGCCGCTGGTGACACCGTGATCGTCATATCCCGCAACCACGGGATTCTGGATCTCAACGACATCTTTGAGGACTCCCTTCTGGAGCTGGGAGGCGACGCATGAACTTCCGCCTGGTCTTCAAGTTGACGGGCAAGACCCTGCTGGTAGAGGCAGGCGCGCTGCTCCTCCCCCTGCTGGTCTGCCTGTTCTACCGCGAAAATCCCCTTCCCTTCCTCCTGTCCATTGCCATGACGGGAGCAGTGGGGCTCGCCCTTTCCCTCATACGCAGCAACGACCACTTTTTCCCCCGGGAGGGCTTTTTCGCCGTGGCCCTCATCTGGCTGCTGATGAGCGCCTTCGGCGCCCTCCCCTTCTTTTTCAGCGGCTTTTTCCCCTCCTATGTGGACTGCTTCTTCGAGTCGGTCTCCGGCTTCACCACTACCGGCGCCTCCATCTTGACCGCAGTGGAGCCCCTGCCCAGAGGAATCCTTTTCTGGCGCTCCTTCATGCACTGGATGGGCGGCATGGGGGTGCTGATCCTCACCATCGCCCTGCTGCCCAGCCTGGGCGGACGGACCCTGCATGTGATGCGCGCCGAGAGCCCCGGGCCCATTGTGAGCAAGCTGGTACCCAAGACCAGCCAGTCCTCCAAAATCCTCTACGGCATCTACTGCGCCCTCACTCTGCTGGAGGTCTTCTGCCTGCGAATCGCCGGCATGCCGTGGTATGACAGCCTGGTTCACTCCTTCGCCACCGCGGGCACCGGCGGCTTCTCCACCAGAAACCTGTCTATTGCGGCCTATGAAAGCCCCGCCATTGAGGTCATCATCACGCTCTTCATGCTGATCTTCTCCATCAACTTTGCCCTCTACTTCCTGCTGCTCTGCGGCAAGGTACACCAGGCGCTCCGCAGCGACGAGCTGCGCTTCTTTCTGGCCGTGGTGGCTTTCAGCACCCTCCTGATCTCCATCAACATCTGGCCCATGTATCCGGCGGACGGCTCCGCCGTGCGCCACGCCGCGTTTCAGGTGGGCTCGATTATCTCCACCACCGGCTTCGCCAGCACTGACTTCAACCTGTGGCCGGAGTTTTCGCGGATTCTGCTGGTGCTGCTCATGTTCATCGGCGCCTGCGCCGGCTCCACCGGCGGCGCCATCAAGTGCTCCCGCGTTCTGCTCCTGCTCAAGTGCATCCGCCGGGAGATCCGGCAGGTGGTGCACCCCCGCTCCGTCAACGTGGTCAAGCTGGACGGCCGGGTGGTAGATGAGGACAGCCTGCGCTCCGTCCAGCTCTTTTTTGCAGCCTATCTTTTCATCGCCCTGGGGGCCACGCTGCTGGTGTCGGTGGACAACTTCTCCTTTGGCACCACCTTCACCGCCGTAGTCTCCTGCATCGGTAATGTGGGCCCCGGACTGGAGCTGGTGGGCCCCATGGGCAACTACTCCGCCTTTTCCGGCTTCTCCAAGCTGGTGCTCTCCCTGTGTATGCTGATCGGGCGCCTGGAGGTTCTGCCTGTTCTCGTTCTCTTTAGCAGAAATGCATGGAAGCGTTCTTAAACCAATCATTCGTTTTTGTCGAAAGCGTCAAATCCTAGGATTTGACGCTTTCTTATCTTAAGATATACTTGCCAAATCACCCCTTTTTGCGTTAATATTATATTGTCTCTTAACGCTGGAAGCCTTGTGTTACAAGGCTTCCAAAGAAAAAAGGAGTGGGGAAAGTTGTTGGAAAACCTGTTTTGGGTCGGCTTAGTAGGTGCATTAATTGCATTAATCTTCGCCTTAACCCAAGCTAAGAAGGTGCTCAAGTTCTCAGAGGGCACCGAACTGATGCAAAAGCTGGCCGCATCCATCCGTAAGGGCGCAAATGCCTACCTTAAGCGCCAGTATACTACCGTTGCAAAGATCTTTATCATCGTCTTCGTCATTTTGTTGATTTTGGCAGGAGTCGGGATGCTGGACAACTGGTTTATCCCCTTCGCCTTCCTGACCGGCGGCATCTGGTCCGGCCTGGCGGGCTTTGTGGGCATGAAGATTGCCACCTCCGCCAACGCCCGCACTGCCAACGCCGCCCATGAGAGCCTCAACCGGGGCCTGAACGTGGCTTTCTCCTCCGGCGCGGTCATGGGCTTCACCGTGGTGGGCCTGGGCCTGCTGGACGTGTCCATCTGGTTCCACATTCTCAAGTACATCGCAGGGTTTGAGGCCGCCCAGATCGCCCAGACCATGGTCATGTTCGGCATGGGCGCCTCCTTCATGGCCCTGTTCGGCCGCGTGGGCGGCGGCATCTTCACCAAGGCCGCCGACGTGGGCGCCGATCTGGTGGGCAAGGTGGAGGCCGGCATCCCCGAGGACGACCCCCGTAACCCCGCCACCATCGCCGACAACGTGGGCGACAACGTGGGCGACGTGGCCGGCATGGGCGCTGACCTGTATGAGTCCTACGTGGGCTCCATTCTGGCTACCTTCGCCTTGGGCGCCTCCGCCTACGCCGCCGACGGCCTGACCTGGAACGCCATGCTTCTGCCCCTCATCATCGCCGTGGTGGGCGTGGTGTGCTCCGTCATCGGCACCTTCCTGATCCGCACCAAGGAGAACGCCACTCAGAAGTCCCTGCTGGCTACTCTGCGCAAAGGCACCTACACCGCCGCCGTGCTGGCCGCCGTCATCGCCGCCCCCGTCACCTATTACATCATGGGCTCCTGGGGCCCTTACATCGCCATTCTGGCGGGTCTGGTGGCCGGCTGCGCCATCGGCTATTTTACCGAGTACTACACCTCCGACACCTATAAGCCCACCCAGGGCCTGGCCGACTCCACCGAGACCGGCGCCGCCACCACCATCATCGGCGGCATCTCCCTGGGCATGAAGTCCACCGCCGCCCCCATCGTCATCATCGGCGTGGCCATCATCGTCTCCTTCCTGGCCGCCGGCGGTTCCCTGACCACCAATGCGGCTAACTATGGCGAGCTTTTCTCCAAGGGCCTGTATGGCATCGGCATCGCCGCGGTGGGCATGCTGTCTACCCTGGGCATCACCCTGGCCACCGACGCCTACGGCCCCGTGGCCGACAACGCCGGCGGCATCGCCGAGATGAGCGGCCTGGGCGAGGAGGTGCGCAACCGCACCGACGCCCTGGACTCCCTGGGCAACACCACCGCCGCCACCGGCAAGGGCTTCGCCATCGGCTCCGCCGCCCTCACCGCCCTGGCCCTGCTGGTCAGCTATGTGGACGTGGTGAAGGTCAAGGTGGACACTCTGGATCTCTCCATCACCAACCCCGCCGTTCTGGTGGGTCTGTTCGTGGGTGCCATGCTCACCTTCCTCTTCGCCGCCCTGACCATGAGCGGCGTGCAGCGGGCCGCCCAGTCCATCGTGGTGGAGGTGCGCCGCCAGTTTAAGGAGATCGCCGGCATCATGGAGGGCAAGGCCGACCCCGACTACGCCTCCTGTGTGGATCTCTGCACCAAGGGCGCTCTGCATGAGATGGTGGTCCCCTCCCTGCTGGCCATTGTAGTGCCCGTGGTCACCGGCCTGATCCTGGGCGCAGAGGCCGTGGTGGGCCTGCTGGGCGGCGTCACCGTCACCGGCTTCGTGGTGGCCGTGTTCATGTCCAACGCCGGCGGCGCCTGGGACAACGCCAAGAAGTACATCGAGAGCGGCACCCATGGCGGCAAGGGCTCCGACTGCCACAAGGCCGCCGTCATCGGCGACACTGTGGGCGACCCCTTCAAGGATACCTCCGGTCCCTCCCTCAACATCCTGATCAAGCTGTGCTCCACCGTTTCCATTGTGTTCTCCGGCCTGATCACCAGCATCCATCTGCTGGGCTGAAAATCCTGACCTCAGCGCGCGGCATGCCAAAACATGCCGCGCGTTTTTTTACATTGTGACGATTTTGGAAAATTATACTTGACAAACTTTATCCAAAATGATATGTTGTAGCCAGACCAATCAGAAAGGAGTGGAGCGGCTGTGATTACCCGCGAAACCGATTATGCCCTGCGCCTGCTGCGCACCCTGCGGGATGGGGAGCGCCGTACAGCGGCGGAGGCGGCGGAGCGGGAGCTGGTCCCCCAGTCCTTTGCACACAAGATTCTCAAAAAGCTTGCCAGGGCCGGATTTGTGGAGGTAGCCCGCGGCGCCGAAGGTGGCTGTCGCCTGTCGGCAGAGCTCAACCGGGTCACTCTCTACGACCTGATGACCGCTATGGGAGAGGATTCCCGCCTAAGCAGTTGTATGGATCCCACCTATTCCTGTCCCTGGCGGGCCAGCCATGGCGGCTGTACGGTTCACTGCCATCTGACAGGCATTCAGGAAAAGCTGAATGCGGAACTGAAGGCCCACACTTTGGAGGACATTCTGGGTCCGGCAGACTGATTTTTTCGCCTACAAATTGGACTAATTTTATCCACTTTTAATTATGTGTAAGGAGGAAGCAACATGTTGTTCCAGACGACCCAAGCGCATGAACAGTTGCGCGCCAAGATCCGCGCCTTCGCCGAAGAGGAGGTCAAGCCCATCGCCTTCTCCCTAGATCAGGCCAATGAGTTTCCGGCCGAAGCCGTAAAAAAACTGGGGGAGCTGGGCCTGATGGGTATCCCCTACCCCAAGGAGTACGGCGGCGCGGGGCTGGATGCCATTAGCTACGCCATCGCCGTGGAGGAGCTGTCCCGGGTAGACGGCGGCACGGGCGTGATTCTGTCCGCCCACGTGTCCCTTGGCTCCTGGCCGATCTTCGCCTTCGGCACCGAGGAGCAGAAGAAGAAATATCTGGTGCCCCTGGCCAGAGGTGAAAAAATTGGCGCCTTCGGCCTCACCGAGCCCAACGCCGGCTCCGATGCCGGCGGCACCGAGACCACCGCCGTGGACAAGGGCGACCACTGGCTGCTCAACGGCGGCAAGATCTTCATCACCAACGCCCCCAAAGCGGACACCTATGTGGTCTTTGCCGTCACCACCCCGGACATCGGCACCCGGGGCATCTCCGCCTTCATTGTGGAGAAGGGCTGGAAGGGGTTCGAGTTCGGCGACCACTATGACAAGATGGGTATCCGCTCCTCCTCTACCGCTGAGTTGATCTTTAATGATGTGAAGGTACCCAAGGAAAACCTGCTGGGCAAGGAGGGTGACGGCTTCAAAATCGCCATGGCCACCCTCGACGGAGGCCGTATCGGCATCGCAGCCCAGGCCCTGGGCATTGCCCAGGGCGCCTATGAATCCGCCCTGGAGTACTCCAAGGAGCGGGTCCAGTTCGGCAAGCCCATCGCCGCCCAGCAGTCCCTGGCCTTCAAGCTGGCGGACATGGCCACCAAGCTGCGCTGCGCCCGGTTCCTCATCTACTCCGCCGCCGAGCTGAAGGAGCACCACGAGCCCTACGGCATGGAGTCCGCCATGGCCAAGATGTACGCCTCGGACATTGCCCTGGAGGTCACCAACGACGCGGTGCAGATCTTCGGCGGCACTGGTTTCCTCAAAGGTATGGACGTGGAGCGGATGTACCGCGACGCCAAGATCACCACCATCTACGAGGGCACCAATGAGATTCAGCGGGTGGTTATTGCCTCCCATCTCATCGGCAAAATCTCCAAGGGCAGCGGCGGCGGCAGCCGCTCTGTAGCCAAAAAGCCCGCCCCCATCACCGGCGTGCGCAAGCGCCAGCTTTTCCGGGACGGAGCGTCCGAGGACAAGGTGGCCGCCCTGGTGGAGGCACTGAAGAAGGACGGACACGACTTTACCGTGGGCATCCCCATGGACACCCCCATCAACCAGGCCGAGCGGGTGGTTTCCGCCGGTAAGGGTATCGGCGACAAGAAGAACATGAAGCTCATTGAGAACCTGGCGAAAGCTGCCGGCGCCGCGGTGGGTTCCTCCCGCCCGGTGGCCGAGACGCTCAAATATGTTCCTCTGAGCCGCTATGTAGGCATGTCCGGCCAGAAGTTTACCGGCAACCTATACATCGCCTGCGGTATCTCGGGCGCCACCCAGCATCTGAAGGGCATCAAGGACGCCTCCACCATCGTGGCCATCAATAAGAATGGCAACGCCCCTATCTTCAAGAACTGCGACTACGGCATCGTGGGCGATGTCAACGAGATCCTGCCCCTGCTGGCCGCCGCCCTGGACACCGGTGAGAAGCAGCCGGCGCCCCCCATGGTGAAGATGAAGCGGCCCCCCGCCCCCAAGCCCGAGCCCATCGGCAAGCGCTATGTCTGCGGCGGCTGCGGCTATGAGTACATCCCTGAGCTGGGCGACGAGGACGCCGAGATCGCCCCCGGCACCCTGTTTGAGAACCTGCCCGAGGACTGGGTCTGCCCCGAGTGCGCCGAGGGCAAGGACCAGTTCATTGAGGCCTAACGAACAGAAGGAGGAATCGCAATGTATTGCGTGCGCAAGGTAACCGACGATCTGTATTGGGTGGGGGCCAACGACCACCGGCTCCACCTGTTTGAAAACATCCACCCCATCCCCAGAGGGGTTTCCTACAACGCCTACCTGCTGCTGGACGAGCAGTCCGTCCTCTTCGACACGGTAGACTGGTCCGCCTACCGCCAGCTCCAGGATAACCTGGACCACCTGCTGGGCGACAAGCCCCTGGACTGGCTGGTAGTCAACCACATGGAGCCCGACCACGGAGCCAGCGTGGAGCAGATCCTCCGCCGCTACCCCAAGGTGAAGGTGATCTCCACTGAGAAGTCCTTCATGCTCATGCGGCAGTTCGGCTTCCACCCCGACGAGCACGAGTGTGTCGAGGTGAAGGAGGGGGACACCCACTGCTTCGGCAAGCATACCGTCACCTTCGTGGGCGCCCCCATGGTCCACTGGCCCGAGGCCATGGTCACCTTTGACACCACCAACGGCGCGCTCTTCTCCGCCGATGCCTTTGGCTCCTTCATCGCCCTGGACGGCAAGCTCTTCGCCGACGAGGTCAACTTCGACCGGGACTGGATCGACGAGGCCCGCCGCTACCTCACCAACATCGTGGGCAAGTACGGCCCCCACATCCAACTGCTGCTGGGCAAGGCCGCCGGCATTCTGGACCAGATCAAGTTCATCTGCCCCCTCCACGGGCCCGTGTGGCGCAAGGATCTGGGCTACTTCATCGACAAGTACGACAAGTGGAGCCGCTATGAGCCGGAGGAAAAGGGCGTCATGATCGCCTACGCCTCCATGTACGGCAACACCGAGGCCGCCGCCCAGGCCCTGGCCGCCAGGCTGTGTGAGAAGGGCATCACCAATGTGTCGGTGTACGACGTGTCCAACACCCACGTGTCCTACCTGATCTCCGAAGCCTTCAAGTACAGCCATATCGTACTGGCCTCCGTCACCTACAACCTGGGCATCTACCCGGTGATGAAGAGCTTCCTGGAGGACATGAAGGCCCTCAACCTCCAGAACCGCACCTTCGCCCTTATCGAGAACGGCTCCTGGGCCTGCAAGTCCGGAGATCTCATGCAGAAGTTCATCGATGAGGAGATGAAAAACATGACCGTCCTCAACGAGCGGTTGAGTATGGCCTCCTCTCTCTCCGACGACAAGGCCGTGGAGCTGGATGCCCTGGCCGACGCCCTCGTGGATTCGATTCAGGTATAAAAAGCAAGCAAGAGCACCGCGGAAGCTGGCTTCCGCGGTGCTCTTGCTTATATACATTTTTTTCGCAGGAGAAAGGTGACGGCAAACCAAACTGCCAGGTAGAGGGTGATGGACGCTCCGGCGGAAGAGCCGATATAATAGGAGGTCATCAGCCCCGCCAGGCCGGAGAGCAGTGCTCCCAGCAGGGAAGCCAAATGGTACTGCCGCATGTTCCGGGCCACATTCCGGGCGGCTGCCGCCGGGAGCACCAGCAGGGAGTTAATGACCAGCAGGCCCACCCAGGTCATGGATACCGTGACCACCACGGCGATGGCGGCGGAGAACACCGCCTCCTGCCAGAACACCCCCACCCCCCGGCTGTCCGCCAGGGCAGGGTGGATGGAGGACAGCATGAGCTGATTGAAGGAGCACAGCCACAGCAGTACCACAACCAAAAGGATCACCGCCAGCAGGGCGATCTTGGCGGGCTCCACGCTGAGAATGTCACCGATGAGCAGGCTGTTGTACTGGGTGAAGCTGCCGCCGCCGAAGGTGGCAATAAAGATACCCAGGGCCACGGCGGTGGAGGAAAAGACGCCGATAACCGTGTCGCTGGCCATATTGGACTTTCGGCGCACATAGGTGAACAGCAGGGCAAACACCGCCGCCAACAGCACCGCCATCCACAGGGGATCGGCCAGGCCGCACAGGGTGCCGATGGCAATGCCGGTAAAGGCGGAGTGGCCCAGCGCGTCGGAGAAGAACGACATACGGCTTGTGACCACCATGGTGGAGAGCAGGCCGAACAGCGGCGAGATTACCAGCACCGCCAGCAGGGCGTTGCGCATGAACTGCCAGTGAAAGGGCTCCAGGAGCCCGGCCAGGAAATCCATCAGCCCCTCCCTCCTTTCCCCAGGTTCCCTTTCCCCAGGTTCAGGTGAAAGACCTCCTGGAACTCCGGCGAGGCCAGCACCTCATCCGGCGGCCCCACCCGCAGCACCGTGCCCTTGAGGAGAATCACCTTGTCGGCAAACTGGCCCAGGGTGGCGAAGTCGTGGGTGGACAGGAGGATGGACAGGTCATAGCGGGTACGGATCTCGTCCAACATGTCCAGAAGCTGCTTCTCCCCGTCAATGTCCACGCCTGAGAGGGGCTCGTCCAGCACCAGAATGTGGGGCAGCGGCTCCAGCGCCAGGGCCAGCAGCACACGCTGGAGCTCGCCGCCGGAGAGGGCCCCAATCCGCCGGTCCAGCAGGCTCTCCCCATGCACCCGGGCCAGACATGCACCCACTCTGGCCCGCAGGCTCCGGGGGGAGGGCAGGAACACCGGATAGCGGGAGATAGCGGCGGAGAAGAAGTCGAACACGCTGACCGGGTCTCCCCGGTCAAAGCTGGGAGACTGAGGCACGTAGCCGATCAGCGGCCGGGTCTTGTCGCCCCCTGCCCGTTGGAACTCAATGGTTCCGGTGTGAGGCACCTGTCCCAGGATAGTGCGGAAAAGAGAGCTCTTTCCCGCCCCGTTGGGGCCGATAAGGGCCACGATCTCCCCGCAGTGCAGGTGGAAGGAAACATCTCTCAATACTTCCTCCCCGCCGAAACTCACCCCAAGGTCGGTGGCTTTCAGACAGCAGGTACCGGCACAACCGGGCCCTGTGGTTCCGTGCTTGTGTACGCTCATCCCAATGCCTCCGCGATGGTGTCGATATTTTTCTGCATGGCGTCGAGGTAGGGCTGGATGCCCGTGCCGTCGCCGCTCATGATCATGTCCAGTTGGTACACCGCACAGCCGGTCTCCCGGGAAACGGCCCGGGCGGTAGCTTCAGAGCCATTGCGCTCGGTAAAGATAGCTGGAATTTCATATTCCCTCACCAGATCCACAACCTCCTGGATCTCAGCTGCGGAGGCCTCCGCCCCCTCTTCCTCCTCGATGGACTTCAGTAGGTTCAGGCCGTTGTCCAGAGCAAAATACTGAAACCCGTCGTGGAACGTGATCAGATAAGGACAGGCTAGGTTTTCCATTCGTGCGTCATCTTCTGGCACCAAGGCCGCAGCCGCAGCGGCATTTTCACGGTAGCAATCCAGATTTTTCTCGTCCAACGCCCCTAAGCCATGAAGAATATTATTCATCATAACCAGTGCTGACTCTTCACACATCCAGATGTGGGGGTCGTACTCGGTGTCATGGTCGTGGCCCTCGTGGCCCAGGGCGGGCAGGAGCTCAATGCCCTCCGAGCAGTCGATCACCGCCGCGTCAGAGGCCGCCAGGGCGTCGCCCATAAAGTCCTCCAGCCCCGCACCGTTCATCACAAGCACATCGGCCTTCTCGATGGCCCTCATGTCACTGACGGTGAGCGTGTAGTCGTGGAGGCAGGAGGTGGGCTGGTTGACCAGCAGGCTTACCTCCACATCCTCCGCCCCCTCGGTCACCGCTGTGGTGAACAGGTAGACCGGGTAGGTGGTGGCCAGGATGTGAAGCGTGCCGTCGTCCCCCGGTTCGGCGGCAGGAGTACAGGCAGAGAGCAGAAGGCCAAACAGACACGCTCCCGCAAGGATTTTTTTCATATACTTCCCCTTATCTCAATAAAACAGGCGATACGCCGGGTAATTCCTACCCGGCATATCGTATTATACCGTATTTTGCCGCCCGTGTAAAACAAATCTTCTCACCGGGCCAGAAATTCCACCGCCCAGTGGAGGGGGAAGTAGCCCAGGGCGTAGCTGGCCACGTTGGCGCAGGCGGCGTAGGCCGCCCGGCGGAGCCCGCTGTGCTCCTTCAGCAGGAACACATAGGCAATCAGCTCCACCAGCAAAATAGGCACCTCCGCCACGAGGAGCACCAGATACTGAAGGGCAGAATCGCCGACGGAAATCAGATCTGCCGCAATCCACAGGTGGAGCCCCGCCTGGGTGACCAGATTGACCGCCAGAAACACCAGCCAGTCCCGCCGGGCTCGGAAGCCGAACAGCCACAGCAGCCCACCCTCCACCAGCAGGGTGGGCACCAGGGTGGATAAAAACTGGACGCCGTAGAACCCCGCCGGGGAGGTGGCCCTTATAATGGAGTTGGTCTCCCAGTCGTACGTCAGATGGGTGTAGAACACCGTGCGGGTAAAGGGCTCGTCCGTGGCCTGGGCCCCGTCTGGGCCGGAGACGGCGATACGAAAGGCGCGGGGCAGGCCGTAGTAGGTAAAGCGATGGGTACCGTCCTCCCCCGGCCGCAGATCTCCGAACAGTGGAACGCTGGTGCCTCCCGCCAGGGCGGGGTACCAGCCGTCTACCTCCCAGTCCCGCAGCCCTTGGAGAAGATTGGGGTCGTAGTCTGCCGGATCGATGTTTGCATGGTCGCCGGGGTCGGTGACGAGCAGATCCAGGTAGTACTCCCCCGCCGGGGCGTTGACCACCGTGATGGTGACGGCGGGCTTGGGCCCGCTGTCGGCGGAGGCGGTGCCTGGGAGCACCATCAGGCAGAGCAGAACACACACAAGCAATGCAAGGAGATGCCGTCTCATACAAGTCCTCCCTCCTTCCCAACCATACGGCCACATGTAAAGGGCTCCGGAAAACGGCGGGCCGATGAGGGCATCGGCCCCTACGCTTCCCCGCTTTTTCAGGGGCGGGCGGCCACAGGCCGCCCCTACTTGGCGTAGTAGTTGATCAGGCAGCCCGCCAGCACGATGTCCCGCTCCTCGCGGGTCATGCCGGGAAGCTTGAGGGTGACGGGCCGCTCCGTGCCGTTCTGGAGGAGGACGGCCGATACCTCCTCCGCCCCGCCGTCCACGGCGGCGCGGATGCCGGGCAGGTAGATCCGGTCGCCTGGCTGGAGGTTCCAGTCCTTCACGTCTTCGGCGATAAAGGGCAGCATGCCCCAGTTGACCACGTTGGAGCGGTAGCGCTTGGTGGCATACTCCGCGGCCAGGTTGGCCGCGCCGCCCAGCACCCGCTGGCAGGAGGCGGCCTGCTCCCGGGCGGAGCCGTCGCCGGGCTTGAGTGCCATCACAAGGGAGCCCAGGCCGGTATCCGCCGGGTCATGGCCCAGCAGGGCCTCCCCCACCCGGGGATCACCAGGATTGGTGCGGCGGAGCCGTTCCACCGCCAGCACCTCCTTGGCTCGGGGCACGTACTGGGGGTCCTTGCGGCTGAGGGCGAACTCGGAGAGCTTGACGGGGTTGGAGCGGTAGGAGGAGGTTTCGCCGGAGGGAATGAGCTCGTCGGTGGTGGTGACGGGGTCATAGATGGCCGAGCACACCGTGAGCAGCAGGTTCTCCGGCAGGGCCACCTGCTCCGGCCAGTCGGCGATATTGGGGCCGAACACCAACTCCTGGCCGGGGTCGGGCCGCCCCACGCCGAAGTAGACCCGGGCCTTGTAGGGGGTGTCGTCGTAGGCGAAGGGCTCCTCGGCAGGATCGGCCGGGGGTGCGGGCAGCTCGTCGGCCCCGGTGAGCACGCCGCCGTTGAGGGCGGTGGCGGCGATGCTCCGGGCGTCCATGAGGGCCACGTAGGACACCTGCCCGTCGGAGGGCTTGCTCCCCTCCCGGTTGGGGAAGTTACGGGTGGAGTGACGGATGGAGAAAGCCCCGTTGGCGGGCACGTCGCCCGCGCCGAAGCAGGGGCCGCAGAAGCAGGAGCGGATAGAGGCGCCGGCGGCCATGAGGGAGGCGATATAGCCCCTCCGGGTCAGCTCCAGGTTGACGGGCTGGCTGGTGGGATAGACCGACAGCCAGAACTCGCCGGAGCCGATGGCGCGGCCGTCCAGGATCTGGGCCGCCCGCACGATATTCTGGTAAGTACCGCCGGAGCAGCCGGCGATGACTCCCTGATCCACCCGGAATTTGCCGTCCACAATCTTCTCCCGCAGTGAGGCGGGCCGGTTCTTGAGCTTGAGCTGGCGCACCGTGTCCTCGTCCACCTGGTGGAGCAGCTCGTCCAGGTTCTCCTGGAACTCCTGGATGGTGTAGGCGTTGGAGGGGTGGAAGGGCAAGGCGATCATGGGGCGGATCTTGTCCAGCTCCACCTCAATGAGTCCGTCATAGTAGGCCCCGTCGGCGGGGGCCTGGGGCTTGAACGCCTCTCCCCGGCCCAGTACGGCCAGGTGTGCCTTCAAGGTATGATCGGCGGGCCAGATGGAGGACAGGCAGGTGGTCTCGGTGGTCATCACGTCGATGCCGGAGCGGTAGTCCATGGACAAGTTGGCTACGCCGGGGCCGAAAAATTCCATCACCGCGTTCTTGACCACTCCGTCTTTAAAGGTGGAGCGGATGAGCTCCAGCGCCACGTCCTGGGGGCCCACACCGGGGATGGGCGTGCCGGTGAGGTAGATGGCGATGACCTTCGGGTACGGGATGTTATAAGTTTTTGATAAAAGCTGCCGGGCCAGCTCCGGACCGCCCTCGCCGATGGCCATGGTGCCGTAAGCGCCGTAGCGGGTGTGGGAGTCGGAGCCCAGGATCATCCTGCCGGGGGCGGCGTACCGCTCCCGCATATAAGAATGAATGACGCTCTGGTGGGCGGGGACAAACTCGCCGCCGTACTTCTTGGCCGCCGACAGGCCGAACACATGGTCGTCCTCGTTGATGGTGCCCCCCACGGCGCACAGGGAGTTGTGGCAGTTGGTGAGCACGTAGGGCAGGGGGAACGCCTGCATGCCGGAGGCCCGGGCGGTCTGGATGATGCCCACATAGGTGATGTCGTGGGAGGCCATGGCGTCGAAGCGGATGGCCAGCTCCTCCATATTGTCTCCGGTATTGTGGGCCTTCAGAATCGCGTGGGCCATGGTGCCCTCCCTCGCCTTTTCCGGCGCGGGTAAGCCGGCCGCAGGGCCGTCCTTGGCCGGGACAAAGCCCCCGTTCTTGTAGTACACGCCCTCACAGGTGATCTTCAGCATGGGTATTCCCTCCGTTGCTTTGTATTTAATGTTTATCATAACAAGTTTTGCCGCAAAACGCAAGGGATTTGCCCACATTTACAGTAGCGTGTCAAAGTGCCTGCCATAAATTTATGTCAACCCTTTTTGCGGTCCTTTCTTGACGGCACCTGTGGAATAAGGTAGAATATTAGCATCTATCGCCGAGGAGTTCTGCCATGAAAAAAGCCGTTTCCTTCCTGCTCACCCTCGCCCTGCTGGCGGGGCTGCTGTCCGCCTGGGCGGCCGGTCCCGCGGGGACCCTCTCCGTCTACTTCTACGACGAGACTGCCCAGCGTTATGGTGAACTGACCCAGACCGACCGGGTCAGCCTGACGCTGGACGGCTCGCCTCTGACACCGGACGATGTACCCGCCCTGGTGCAGTACCCGGTGGGACAGAACGGCCGCACGCTGGTACCCGTCCGCCTGATCGCAGAACGGCTGGGCGCCTCGGTAACCTGGGTGCCGGAAACCCGTCAGGTCATCCTCCTGCGGGAGGAGAGCACCATCGTACTCACCCTGGGCTCGGCCACCGCACTGGTCAATGGTCAGGCCATGGAGCTGCCCGGTGGCGTGCCCGCCGGCGTGGTTAAGTGGGAGGGCCGCGAGAGCACCATGGTCCCCCTGCGCTTTGTCTCGGAGCAGTTGGGCGCCACCGTGGACTGGGACAACGATACCTTTACCGCTATCCTCACCTCCCCCGGTACCCCGGAGCCGGAGCCCACGCCGATACCGACGCCGACCCCCGAGCCCACGCCCGACACGCCCGCCGCCGGAGACAAGGGGTATGTCACCGGCATCTCGGTGGACGCCTCTTCCCACGTGGTGACCATCGCCACCGACCATATACCGGAATACCGGGTGGTGGATCTGGGAGACCGGGTAGCGGTGGACCTCCTGGGCGCGGTGTTTTCCGGCGCTCTGGAGGGCGAGGCCGCCCTGCCGGTGGACAGCGATGTGTTCTCCTCGGTGCGTTACAACCAGCATGGGGACGACTTGGGGTATGGCTATCCCCACACCCTGCGGGTGGTGCTGGACCTCAAGGGCGGTGCCAGCTACGCCAAAAATATCACCGTGGAGGCGGGCAGCAGCGGCGTGCGCATTACCGCCACTCCCTCCGTCTCCCCCGAGCTGCCCCCCATTGACCCCAACAAGTACACCGTCGTACTGGATGCCGGCCACGACGGGAAAACGCTGGGCGCGGTATATCCGGATGCCAACGGGGTGGACATCTATGAGAAGGATCTCACCCTGTCCATGGTCTACAAGCTGCGGGACATCCTTCTGAATGAAGGCTATAACGTGGTGCTCACCCGGGACGGGGAGACCGCCGGAGACCTGTACGAGCGCTCCGAGCTGGCCAACCGGGTCAACGCCGACCTGTTCGTGAGCATTCACTGCAACTCCGCCCCCACCGTCCCCACCTTCCAGGGGCTCTATACCTATTACTACCCCACCAGCAGCCGGAGCAAGGCCTTTGCCCAGGCCGTGCAGGACGCCGCCTGCGCGGCCAGCGGCGCGGTAGACCGCGGTATCGCCTCGGCCAACTTCGTGGTCCTGCGGGAGACCAACATGGCCGCCGTACTGGTGGAGACCGGCTTTATGACCAACGTAGAGGAACTCACCCGCCTGTGCGACGAGACCTATCAGCAGAAGCTGATGGAGGGCGTGGCACGGGGTGTCGGCGACTACCTGAACTCCCTGCCGCGTAAATAAACGCAGCGCCCGGAGCCGTTTGGTTCCGGGCGCTTTGTATCATGCCCTTCGCAGGCCCTCCCAGCAGGCCATGATGAAGCAGTGGGGCAGGAACTTGCTGGCCACACGCTGGACCAGGGCGGGCAGGCCGCAGGTGGTGACGGCCAGCAGGCGGCTGTTCCGCAGGGCCCGCCGGGCCACGGTCTCCGGCCGCTGGGCGAAGGGAAAGCTCCGCACGGTGCGCCCGTTTTTTGTATCCCTGGCCACGTCCATGAAATCGGTTCTGATCCATCCCGGGCACACCGCCGTCACCCGGATGCCCCGCGGAGCCGCCTCCCAGCGCAGGGCGCGGCTGTACCGGAGCAGAAAAGCCTTGGTGGCGGCGTAGACATTGAAGCCGGGCAGGGGCTGAAAGGCGGCGGAGGAGCAGATCTCCAGCACCCGGCTTCCCCGCCCCATGTAGGGGAGCACGACGGCAGTGAGTGCGGCGGCGGCCCGGCAGTTCAGGTCGATCATGTCGCAGGTTTCCTGGAGGGTGAGATCGGCGCAGGTGCCGAACTTGCCGAACCCGGCGGCGTTGACCAGCACCGCCACCTCCGGCGCCTCCTCTCTCATGAGAACCCGCAGGGTCTCCACGCTCTCCAATCGGGTCAGATCCAGGGCCAGCGGCCGCATCGGCGTACGCAGCTCCACCGCCAGCGCCTCCATCCGCTCCCCCCGGCGGGCCACACCCCAGATCTCATCCAGCCCGCCCAGCGCGTCCAGCCGCCGGACAAAGGCCATCCCCAGGCCGGAGGAGGCCCCGGTCACAATGGCAATTTTCATGCGCTCCCCTCCTTTTTCCCTATTGTACGCGTAATCCACCGCCCTATGCAAGCGTCCCGGCCCCTTTTGGGGGCCGGGATGTGTGATTTTATTGCTTCCCGATCGAGTTGGCCATCAGGGCCTCGTACTGCTCTCCAGTGAGCGCGCAGTGGTAGAAGAGGTCGAAGTATTCGGTCACCTCGGCCTGGAGGTCGTAATCCGCCGCGTCGGGGTAGAGGAGCTTTGCCATCCACAGCATACCCAGATAACGCTGGACGGAGGGCGGAAAGCCCATCCAGTTGTAGGGGCCCATGGGGGCCTCATAGTAGCTGCCGTTCTGGATGGCGGTGAGGCTCTGCCACAGCGGATCATCCCCCACGGAGGCATAAACGCTGTCGGGAGCGAAGAGGATTACGTCGGGATTCCACAGCATGAGCTGTTCCATGTCCACCTCGTTTCCGGTACCCTTGGAGGAGGGGGAGTCCACCACCGCCAGGTTGTTGGACAGCAGGTCGATGATCTCGGCGTGGTAAGACCCCTGGGCGATGACGTTGAGGCCGGCGTCGCCGGTGATGTAGAGCAGGTTCGCCTTCTCCACGTGCTCCGCCACGTCCTTGACCATGGCGTAGGTCTCGTCGCAGTAGGCGGCCAGCGTCTCGGCCTCCTCCTCCATGCCCAGCAGCTCGCCCAGCTTCCGATAGGCGTCGCCCATGGTCTCAATGGTGGCGGACACGTGGACGAAGGGGATGCCGGTCTGCTCCTGGAGGGCATCCAGATCCTCCACGATGGTGTCCTTGGGCTCGCCCACGTCGATGACCACCTGGGCTCCGGAGCCCAAGAGGGTCTCCAGATTCAGCTCACCCTTGCCGCCGTAGAGCTGGCCCAGCAGGGGCAGATTGTAGTACTCGGTGGCTAGGTACTGCTCGGCGCTCGCGTCCCACTCGTCGGCAATGCCTACCAGCTTGTCGGGGCACAGGGCGAAGAGCACCATCTGGGCCAGGGGGCCGGAGACCGCCACGCTGGTGATCTCCGCGGGCACCTCCACGGTGCGGCCCACGGAGTCGGTGAAGGAGGCGGAGCCGTCCTCGGGCTGGGCGGGGGTGGACACCGCCGGCGCGGGGTCTGCGGAGGGGCTCTCCGCGGGCGCGGGGCCGCCGCAGGCGGCCAGCCCCAGGAGCATACTGAGGGCCAGGAGGGTACAGAGCAGCTTTTTCATGGTATCATCTCTCCTTTTCTTTGTCTGGTATCTCGCAGGCCTGGAACCAGAGCAGGCCGATGGGCTCGTTCACCGGGAAATACCACGGAAATTCCGGGTCGTCCCGCCGCTGAAGGCGGCTTTGCAGGGCCTCGGGGGTCAGCTCCGCCGGATCGTCCCGGCTGTGGGTGCGGAAAAAGACCGCCGCGTCCTCCAGGGAGCGGAAGGGCTGGCCCATATCCAGCTCTAAAACCCGGCTCTGGTAGGGGATGCCCTTCCCCTCCAGCTCCCGGCACAGCTCCTCGAAGCCCTGCCGGGGGCGGTCCTTCCCCCTGGAAAAGCGGTGGCCCCTGCCGCAGCGCTTGAGCACCGCCACCGTGCCGGTACACTGCCGCCGGGCGGCGGAGAGGATCTCATCCGTGCGGCCGAAGAAGCAGAACACCATAGCATCGTAGGGCTCCTCCGGTGTGTCGGCCAGCACATCGCACCGCCGGGGCTCCACGTTGGGAGGCAGGGGCTGTGCCTCCAGATGGCGGATGGCCTCGGCGGACAGATCGGCCGCCACCACCGCGCCGCAGTAGTGGGCCAGCGCCAGACTCAACCCGCCGAGCCCGCACCCCGCGTCGCACACCCGCGCCCCCGGGGGGAGCACCTGAGACAGGGCCGCGGCCATGGCCGCACAGCTCCCGTTGACCCGGATGGCGTCGGCCATGAAGCGCACCATGTCGGGGGTCCACAGGACAATGGACTTGCGCACCGGGGCGATGAGTACCCCGTCGCCGGTGCGGACAAAGCGGGCGGGCACGCCGTAGAGCTTCCGCATCAGCGCCTCGTCCAAGGCCTGGTCAGGGGGGCCGTCGGCGGCCACCCGACCGTCGTGGAGGGCCACCACCCGCTGGGCATAGAGCATGGCGTGCTGTGGGTTGTGACAGGAGAGCAGGACGGTGTACCCCCGCAGGGTCAGGGCGGATACCCGCTCCAGCACCCTCACCTGGTTGCCGAAGTCCAGGGCGGAGGTGGGCTCGTCCATCAGCAGCAGCCGGGCCTGCTGAGCCAGGGCCCGGGCCGCCAGTACAAGCTGCTGCTCTCCACCGGACAGCTCCGCGAAGCTCCGGTGGGCGTAATCCGCGATCCCCAGCTCCTCCAGGGCCTCCATGGCGATGGCCCGCTCCCGGCGGCCCGGCGCGGAGAAGAGGCCCAGCCGGTGGTTGGTGCCCATGAGCACCAGCTCCAGCGCCGTGTAGGGAAAGATCATATGGCTGGTCTGGGGAATGTAGGCGATTTTTTTGGCCAGGGCGCGGGGCGTCAGGGATGACACGTCGCAGCCGTCCACCCGGATGTGCCCCTGGTAGCCGGGCAGCAGGCCCAGGATGCAGCGGAACAGGGTGGTCTTTCCCGCCCCGTTGGCCCCCAGGACGAAGACCAGCTCTCCCGGCTCCGTCCGCAGGTCCACCCCCCGCAGCACCTCCCGCTTTCCGTAGGAGAAGCACAGGTGTTCCACCTCCAGCATCACCGGGCACCCCCTTTCCGCAGCATCAGATAGAGGAAAAAGGGCGCTCCCGTGAAGGCGGTGAGGATGCCGATGGGGATCTCGGTGGCCAGCAGGTTGCGGGAGAGGTTGTCCACCAGCAGCAGGAAGGCCGCCCCTGCCAGCATGGAGCAAGGCAGCAGCACCTTGAAGTTGCTCCCCACCAGCTTGCGGCACAGGTGGGGCACCACCAGCCCCACCCATCCGATCATGCCGCTGACCGCGATGGAGGCGGCGGTGACCAGCGTGGCGCACACCACCGCCAGAAAACGCAGCCGGGGGGCGTTGATCCCCATGGCCCTGGCCTCGTCGTCCCCCAGGGTGAGCAGGTTGAGCTTCCAACGCAGGAGAAACAGGGGGAGCAGTCCGGCGGCCATGGCGGGGGCGATGCGGGCCACATCGGCCAGACGGGTGCCCGACAGGCTGCCCATGAGCCAGTAGGTGATCTCCGGGAGCTGGTTGGTGGGGTCGGCCACCAGCTTGAGGTAGGAGGTGGCGGCGGTGAACAGGGAGCTGATCACCATGCCCGCCAGCACCAGGTTGAGCACCCGGTTCCCGGGCGCCCGCTGTCCCACCAGGTAGACCAGCACCACCGTGGCTAGGGACCAGAAAAAGGCGGACAGGGTGGTGCCCTGGTTGCCCACCCCCGCCAGGATGGCCAGCGCCGCCCCGAAGGACGCGCCGGAGGAGGCCCCCAGCACATCCGGGGAGGCCATGGGATTCTGAAACACCCCCTGGTAGGCCGCCCCGGCGCTGGACAGGCAGCACCCCACCAGGCAGGCCAGAACGATGCGGGGCAGGCGGATATTCAGGACTGCGGCATACTCATGGTCCGTCCACGTGGGCTCCAGCGGCAGGAGCGGGGAGAGCAGAATCCGGCAGGTGGTGCCGGCATCCACCCCATACCGCCCCAGGCGGAAGGAGAGGACAAACAGCGCCGCCAGCAGTACGCCCAATGCCAGCAGCACCCGACCGCCGGCGTGTTCTGTCTTGGACAAGGGCTTGCGCCTCCTCTCTCACCTCAGCCCAGCAGACGGGTCAGCTCGGCAGGAATTTCCGCCCGGTTCTCCACCGTCAGCGGGAGCAGCCGGACATCCGCCCGGCGGGAAACAGGGCCCCAGAAGGGACTTTTTTCGTGGCGGCGCAGCACCCCCAGCACCGGCGTGGGGCCGTCCAGCAGGGTAAAGACCGCCCGCTGGAACACCGGGGAACACCGCTCCAGAAAGCCAAGCTCGTCCATCAGCAGCAGGGAGCGCCGTCCCGCCGGGGCGGACAGCAGGCGCTCCCCCGCCGCGTCAAAGGCGGCCCGGTCGGCCCTCACGCCATGGGGCTCCATCGTGGCAACGCTCAGGGTCTCCCCCGTCTCCAGCAGCTCCAGCGCCAGCCGGCCGCCCGCCCGATCCCAGTGGGTACGGAACCCGCCGGGGGCCTCCGGCCGCCCCGCCAGATAGCGGGCGATGGCGGTGGACTTTCCGCTCTGGAGCGGGCCGGTCAAAAAAATGTGCATCACACAGCATCTCCTTATTGGGGCAAAACAAAACGCCGCATCCTAAAAAAGGATACGGCAACGCAGGGCGGTCCCTGTGCAGAGGGCCGCCGCGGACTGTCGTTCCTTTTCAAACACGGAAGGCACCGCCGTTTCCCGCGGCACCCTGCGGCCCCAGCCGGGGCCATCGGTCCGCCAGCCCTAGGTCACCCCGTAGGCGGACGGACTCGGAACAGTATACATTTGTACCTATAGACTAGCGTTTTCGCCGGAATTTGTCAAGCCGCAGACAGTTCTTTATACCACAAAGCGGTAGCCCAGCCCCCGCACCGTCTGGATGTAGGCGGGGTGGGCGGGGTCCTCCTCAATCTTGGCCCGCAGGCGGTTGACATAGACCATGATGGCGTTCTCGTCGATGATGGCCTCTCCCCAGAGCAGATCGTAGAGCATATCCTTGGAGAAAATGCGGTTGACATTGTCGATAAACAGCTTCATCATCGCGTTCTCCTTTGCGGAGAGGGGAATTTCCACCCCGTTTTTATAAAAGCGCAGGGTGCTGGTGTTGTAGGTGAAGGGTCCGGCGGTGATGAGGCTGTCCGCCCCAGGCAGGCCGTTGCGGCTACGGCGGATAAGGGCCTTTACCTTCGCCCCCAGAGTGACGGGGTTGAAGGGTTTGGTCACATAGTCGTCCGCCCCGATGTCCAGGCCATACAGAGTATCATAGTCCTCCTTGCGTCCGCTGACGATGATGATGGGGGTCCGGACGCCCCGCTGCCGGAGGGTCTGTACCACCTGAAAACCGTCCATCCCCATTAGATTCACGTCCAGCAGGATCAGGTCGTACGTCCGCTGCGCCGTCCGCTCCAGGGCCTCCTCTCCGGAAGCCACCGTGTCCGCCTCGATTCCGTTGCTCCGGATGACCTTATAGAGCATGGTGAGGACGGCTTCATCGTCGTCCACAATCAGCACCGTATCCGCCACTGTGCTTCTCCCCCTTTACAGCCGGTTTGAAATCCAGTATGATTTCAGTATAAAGAATCTGCCGGAATTTGACAAGGGGGTGTGTGGTATGGAGGGGCAAAAAAAGCGCCGGCCTCCTGTTCTTCTTCTGATGATCCTGGTTCTTTTCCTCACCGTTGGCGGCCTGGCCCTGGCCGTGCAGAGCTTCGGCCGCTACGACACCCTCCTGCTGGAGCAGTCGGACAGCCAGCTCTACGGACTGGCCCGCTCGGTGGACCGCAGCGTTTCGGGCGCCCTGGAGCAATTTATCGGGGAGCTGGACTACCTCATCCGGCTGGAGAACTTTACCGATGCGGAGGCCGACTGCCTCGCCGGGCAGCCGGAGGAGCTCCTTCAATTGCTCCAGAACAACCCTCTTATCCGTGAGGCCCTTATCACCGACTTTCTCTGTCTCCAGGACGGGCGGGTGCTGCTCTCCGCCTCTGGACGCACCGGCTATACGTTTCCCGTCGGGGGCAGCCTGGACGGGCGGGACCGTGTCCGCCCCTGCGTGGCGGAGAACGGCACCGTCTATCTCTCCTTCCAACTGGAGGGGGAGCGGGGGCTGTGGTACGCCGCGCTGGTGGACCTCTCTCTCTTTTACCGGCAGGTGGCCGGCGGCCTCACCGCCTCTCCCCGGGATCAAATCCTCCTTCTGGACGCGGGCGGCCAGGTCCTGCTCCGTCAGACCGGTCAGGAGATACGTGTGGAGCTGGCGGCGGACGGTCTCGCCGGGGAGCCTGGCCTGGGCTTTCTGCTCCAGTGCCAGAGGGAGGGCCAGGAGGGAGCCTGCTTCTATGAGGCGGAGGGCTACACCGCCCGCATGGCGGTGATCCCCGCCGCAGGAAACAACGGCATCTTCGCCGTAGGCGTTTCCGAAGACTTCGACCAAGTGTCGCGGCCCATCCGCCGCTCCGCCCTTCTGCTCACCACCGGCGGCGGACTGGTGATCGCCGGAGTGCTTTTGCTGGCGGGTCTCAACCTTCGCTCCGGGCGGCGCAACGAGCGCGCCCAGCGGGAGCTGGCCCTGCTCCAGGAAAAGAACGCCGCCATGGAGGCCCTCAACCGCAAGAATCAGGAGCTGGCCCACCATGACCGGCTCCAGACCATCGGCACACTCACCTCCAGTATCGCCCACGAGTTTAATAATCTGCTCACCCCCATCATGGGCTACTCCATTCTGGTGCTGGAGCAACTGCCCTCCGATGCCGAGGAGCTGTATGATAACGTGCTGGAGATCTACAACTCCTCCCGCAAGGCCAAGGAGATCATCGCCCGGCTGTCCGATCTGTCCCGCAAAAACACCTCTCTCACCTTCCAGTATGTATCCCCCGATGAGCTGGTACGCAAGGTGCTCGCCGTAGCCTCCCCCGCCCGGCCGCCCCATGTGGAGGTGCGCACCGATCTCGCCTGCCGCCACCTGTGGCTCCGGGGCAACGAGATCCAGCTCTCCCAGATGCTGCTCAACCTGATCCTCAATGCCTACCACGCCATGGAGCCCGGCGGCGGAGCCCTCACCGTGGCCACCCGGCCGGAGGGGGAGTTTCTCTGCTTCCAGGTCTCCGACACCGGCTCCGGCATTTCGCCGGAGGTGCTCCCCCACATCTTTGAGCCCTTCTTTACCACCAAGGAGCGTGGCAAGGGCACCGGCCTGGGACTGGCCATCGTCCGGCAGGTAATGGAGGAGCACAAGGGGACCATCGCCATCGACACCGCCCCAGGCCGGGGCACCACCATGCTCCTCCGTTTCCCCACCATCACGCCGCCGGAGGAGGATACCTGAACTCCAATACGCCCCCGCACCGTGCGGGGGCGTATTTTTTGTGTATACCTTAACAAATATTAAGGTTCTATCTATGTCCTGTTAAGGCTTATTTGTTATTCTTTTAACAAACAGTGGGAAAGGGGGTATACTATGCTGATTACCATTGGGCACACCTATGGCAGCGGCGGTTTGGAGATCGGTCGGCGGCTGGCCGCCCGGCTGGAGATCCCCTGCGGCGACGCGGAGGCCGACGAAGGGGCCGTCCGCTCACTGGCGGGACGCGGCTCCTGCGTGGTGGTGGGCCTGTGCGCCGACCATGTTCTGTCCGGCCAGCCGGGGCTGAACAGGATTTTTATCCACTGCGGCATGGATCAGCGGGTGGAGCGGCTGATGCGGGAGCGCGGCCTGTCCCCGGCGGAGGCCGCCCGGGAGGCGCTGCGCCAGGATCGGGAACGGGCCCGGCTCTATGGCCTGCATACCGGAGCCAAGTGGGGCGAGGTGGGCCGGTATGATCTGACGGTGGACAGCGGTCCCCTGGGGGTATCCGGTACCGTGGAGCTGTTGAGTCAGTTCATCGCCCTGAAAACCATGCGCCGGCGAAGCAAGGAGGCCGCACATGCTGGAACAACTGATTGAACGTATCCTGCCCACTATCATTGCGGCGCTGGAGCTGATGGGTATCTTCATTGTGGCGGTCTCGGCCCTAAGCGCCTTCGGCCGTTACCTGAAAAGCCTGTTCACCCGCACCCCCTGCGACGTCAAGTTCGCCCTGGCCAACGGTCTGGCCCTCAGCCTGGAGTTCAAAATGGCCGCCGAGATTCTCAAGACCGTCTTGGTGCGGGACCTCAAAGAGCTTCTGGTGCTGGGCGCCGTCATTCTGCTGCGGGCCCTGCTCTCCTTCCTGATCCACTTTGAGATGAAAGGAACCCATCCCCCTAAATAAGTTTCGGAGGTATCGACATGAAACGAATGCTTGCCCTGCTCCTGACCCTGACGCTGGCCCTGGGCCTGCTGGCCGGCTGCGGCACCACAGTGGTGGTGGCCGTCCCCGCCCCCACCCCGGAGGCCGAAACCCCCACCCCCAGTCCGGAGACGCCCCCTGCCGCCGTCCCCGGCGGTATCCCCGTCAAGACCGGCCTGGCCCTTCTCACCTCTGTGTCCAGCAGCAAGGACGCTACCGCCGACGCCGACGGCCTGGCCCAGGCGGACATCACCGTGGTGGCCGTCACAGTGGGCGATGACGGGATCATTTACGACTGCGTTATCGACTCCATCCAGTCCAAGCTCAATTTTGACACCTCTGGAGCGCTTCTCTCCGACCTCACCCTCACGATCCCCTCCAAAAACGAGCTGGGCGCCGACTATGGTATGGGGAAGATCAGCTCCATCGGCAGGGAGTGGAACGAGCAGGCCCAGTCCCTGGCGGACTATGTGGTTGGCAAGACCATCCCTGAGGTGAAAGGCATTTCCATTAGTGAAGAGGGCAAGCCCACCGGCGCGGACCTCACCGCCTCCGTCACCATGTCCATCGGAGGATACATCAGCGCGATTGAGCAGGCTGCGGCCAATGCCTCCCATTTGGGGGCCTCCAAGGGCGACCGGCTGGTGCTGACCACCACCACCAATGCCGCCAAGAGCACGGACGCTACCAGCGATGCCGATGGCCTGGCCCAGGCCTACGCCACCGTGGGAGCCCTCACCCTGAGCGGGGACACCATCACCAGCATGGTCATCGACGCGGTACAGGCCAACGTGAATTTTAACGCCGCCGGGACCATTACCACCGACCTCTCCGCCGCGCAGCCCTCCAAGAATGAACTGGGTGCCGACTACGGCATGGGGAAGGTCAGCTCCATCGGCAAGGAGTGGGACGAGCAAGCCGCCGCCTTCGCTTCCTATGTTACCGGCAAGACCGTGGCCGAGGCCACTGGTATCGCCGTCACGGAGGAGGGCAATGCGGGCGACGCCGATCTCGCCGCCTCCGTCACCATCGGCGTGGGCGACTTCCTGACCCTGGTGGAAAAGGCAGGGGCCTGAGATGCGTCGCCTGCTCCCCCTGCTTCTGTCCGTCCTCCTGCTGGCCGGCTGCGCATCCCCTGCCGCGCCGGAGGAGGAGGGTGCGAAGCGGTATGAGGCCACCTTTCTCACCCTCTTTGACACCGTGACCACCGTGGTGGGCTATGCGGAGAGTGAGGAGGACTTTCAGGCCACCGCCCAGTCCCTCCATGACGCGCTGCTGGAGTACCACCAGCTCTATGACATCTACAGCGACTATGACGGCGTGGTCAACCTCAAGGCGGTAAACGACGCCGCCGGCGGGGCGCCCGTGGTTGTGGACCGCAAAATCATCGACCTGCTTCTCTTCTGCCGGGACCTCTGCGAGGGCACCGGCGGCCAGGTCAATGCCGCCTTGGGGGGCGTGCTGGCCCTGTGGCATGACGCCCGGGAGGCTGGCATCAGCGATCCCGCCTCCGCCGCCCTCCCCGACGCCGCCGCTCTGGCGAAGGCCGCTCGCCACACCGACTTCTCTTCTGTCATCATTGATGAGGCCGCCTCCACCGTGCAGATCACCGACCCCGCCCTCCGGCTGGACGTTGGGGCCATTGCCAAGGGCTATGCCGTGGAGCAGGTATGCCGCGCCGCGCCGGATGGGCTGCTTCTCAGCGTGGGGGGCAACGTCCGGGCCACCGGCCCAAAGCCTGGAGGCGAGAACTGGGTAGTTGGCATCCAGGCCCCCGATGGGGAGAGCGGAGCGTTCCTCCACACCCTCTACGTCCGCGATGTGTCGGTGGTCACCAGCGGCGACTACCAGCGCTACTACACCGTGGGCGGCGTGCGCTACCACCACATCATCGACCCCGCCACCCGCCGCCCCGCCGCCTACTGGCGGGCGGTCACCGTGCTGTGCGCCGATTCCGGCCTGGCCGACGCCCTCTCCACCGCCCTGTTCACCCTCCCCCAGGCGGAGGGGCAGGCCCTTCTGGACCGCTACGGGGCCGAGGCCATGTGGGTGGACGCCTCCGGCGGCGAGGTATTCAGCCCCGGTTTTTCCGCCTATCTCCGCACCTGACTTCAAAAATGAGGTGAAAGCATGAGACATCTGTTCTGGGGCGGCGTACATCCCGCCGGCCGCAAGGAGCTCTCCCGCGGCGCGGCCCCCACCCCCGCCCCCCTTCCAAGCCAGGTCGTCATCCCAATGGTTCAGCACATCGGCAAGCCCTGTACCCCTCTGGTCAAGGCGGGAGAGCCAGTGAAGCTGGGCCAGAAGATCGGCGATGCCGAAGGCCTGAGCGCCACCATCCACGCCTCGGTGTCGGGCACCGTGGCCGCCGTAGAGCCCCGCCCCCACCCCTCCGGCCGGGCCGTACTGTCGGTGGTCATCGACAACGACTACCAGGACACCCCCGCCCAAGCACTGGAGCCTCACGCCACCCACGAGGGGCTCTCCCCCAACGATATTCTCTCCATCATCCGGGAGGCGGGCATCGTCGGCATGGGCGGCGCCACCTTCCCCACCGACATCAAGGCTGTCACCGCCCAGGGGCGGGTGGACACTATCCTGGTGAACGCCTGTGAGTGCGAGCCCTACATCACCGCCGACGACGCCCTGCTGTGCAGCTATCCGGAGCAGATTTTCCGGGGACTGGCTGCGCTGGATGCCGCTCTCCATCCCGACCGGCGGGTGATCGCCGTGGAGGACAACAAGTCGGAGGCCATCGCCATCCTGCGCAGGCACCTGCCCGACTGGCCGGGAGTGGAGCTGGCCGTCCTGCCCACCCGCTACCCCCAGGGGGCGGAGAAACAGCTTATCCAGGCCGTTACCGGCCGGCAGGTGCCGCCGGGCCATCTGCCCTTCTCTGTGGGCTGTGCCGTGTTTAACGCAGGCACCGTGGCCGCCGTCTACCGGGCGGTGTACGAGGGCAAGCCGGTAACCAAGCGCATCGTCACCGTCACCGGCGAGGGCGTAAAGGAGCCCAAAAACCTGATTGTCCGCATCGGCACCCCCTTTGCCCAGGTCATCGAGGCCGCAGGCGGCCTCACGGAGGACGCCTGTAAGGTGCTCTCCGGTGGTCCCATGATGGGTACGGCCCAGGGTGAACTGGCCGCCCCGGTGCTCAAGGGTACCAACGCGGTGCTCTGCCTCACCAGCGCCAATCCCACACCGGAGCGTCCGGTGTGTATCCGCTGCTCCAAGTGTGTGGAGGTCTGCCCCATGCACCTGCAGCCCCTGTACCTCTATCGCTACGAGGCCGCCGGGAATCTGGACGCCCTCCAGGCCCTCCACGTCACCGACTGCATCGAGTGCGGCTGCTGCTCCTACACCTGTCCCGGCCAGCTCCCCCTGACGGAGCGGTTCCGGGCGGCGAAACAAGCCCTAAAGGAGGGAATTCGTCCGTGAAGCTGATCACATCCTCCTCCCCCCACATCCGCAGCGGGGAGACCACCCGCCGTCTGATGGGCACGGTGCTCCTCGCCCTGCTGCCCACCCTGGCGGCCGGGGTATGGTTCTTCGGTCTCCGGGCCCTGCTGCTAACCTTGGTGAGCGTGGCCTCCTGCGTGGCCTCCGAGTGGGCCTTCCGGGCCGTCACCAAGTCCCCCGGCTCGATTGCGGACGGCTCCGCCGCCGTCACCGGGCTGCTGCTGGCCCTCACCCTCCCCGCCACTGCCCCCTACTGGCTGGCGGCGGTGGGCGGCGTATTCGCCATTGTAGTGGTCAAGGGCCTGTCCGGCGGCCTGGGCCAGAACATCTTCAACCCCGCGCTGGCCGCCCGGGCCTTCCTGATGCTGCTGTGGCCCGCCTGGCTGGTACGCTACGCCCCCGCCGGGGCGGAGCTGCCCCTCTTCGGCTCCACCGCCGATGTGGTGAGCGCCGCCACCCCTCTCCACGACATGGTGATGCCCGCCCTGCCCGCGGCCTCCCCGGCCGACATGCTCCTGGGGAACATTGGCGGCTGCATCGGAGAGGTTTCCGCCCTGGCCCTGCTGATCGGCGGTGCCATCCTGCTTGGGCGGAAGGTCATCTCCTGGCGTATCCCCGCCGCCTACCTAGGTACTGTAGCCTTCCTCACCCTGGTATTTTATAAGGGGGAGGACCCCGTTGCCTGGATGCTCTACAGCCTGCTGGGCGGCGGTGTGATGCTGGGCGCCCTGTTCATGGCCACCGACTACGCCACCTCCCCCGCCCTGCCCGCGGCCCAATTGGTTTACGGCGTGGGGTGCGGCGCGCTGACCGTGCTGTTCCGCTACTTCGGGCTCTATCCGGAGGGGGTCACCTACGCCATTCTGCTGATGAACGCCTGCGCCTGGGCGCTGGACAAGGCCCTGCCGCCGGTGCGCTTCGGCGCTGTGAGAGGAGGAAAGGCCGGATGAATGTGAAAGCCCTGATCAAGCCCGTGGCCGTGTTGGCCGCCGTCTTTGTGCTCCTGTTGGCCCTTTCGGCGGGACTGGCCCCCACGGCGGCGGAGAACGCCGCAGCCGAACAGGCCAGGCTCTTCGACACCCTTCTCCCCGGCGGCGCTCCCTTCACCGAGGAGGCCTACAACGGTGAGGACACCGCCATCGCCGCTGTCCACCGGGGTTCCACCGGCTATATTGTCGAGACCGTCACCGCCGGCTACGCCGGAGATATCACCATGCTGGTGGCCGTGGACTTTGACGGCGCCGTGGTGGGTGCGGTGGTGCGGGAGATGGAGGAGACCTTCGGCCTTGGGGCGGAAGCCCTGTCCGACGCAGGCTTTCTCTCCCAGCTCATCTGGAGCCGGGGCGAGCTGGCCGTAGGGGACAACGTGGACGCCCTCACCGGCGCCACCGTCACCTCCAAGGCGGTGGTCAAGGCGGTCAACTCCGCCTCCGCCTTTGTCACCGGCGCGGACGTCAGCTCCAGCGCAACCGAGTGGGGAGGTTAAGCCATGCAAGAGAAATATACCCTGAATACCGCCCTGGCCGCCGTGGTGGGCTTGGGCTGCCTGGCGGCGGTTCTCTACCGCGTCTTCCTGCCCGCCGCCGTGCTCCCTGCCGTGGGCCTGCCCGCGGCGGCGGCCTGCTCCCTGCTGGCCCTGGCCGCAGAGGCCTATCTCTCCAAGGGCGTTCCCCGCCGGAACTGGGGGCTTACTCTCCTGCTGGGCGCCCTCACCTTCGGCCTGCTCCCCTGGGCCGCCGGGCTCACCGCCGGGACAGAGGCCGTGCGCTTTGCTGTGGTAGGCGGCGCGGCCTTCGGCGCTCTAACCTTCCTGTTTACCTCCCTGCGGGAGCGCCTCGCCTCCGGCCCATCCGGACGGCTGGCCCCCCTGGTCACCGCCGGCATTCTGTTTCTGGCCTGCCAGTGCTTTGCCGGGATGCTCCTGTAACCCACGCGCCGCCTCCCATGTTGGGAGGCGGCGCGGCTGTTTTCCGTTGCCCTTCCGCCCGGACGGCGGTATAATGAAGGCAAGCAAGAATAAGCGAGGTGAACGCCATGCCCCACATCATCGAGATCACCGACCTCTCCGCCCCCGAACTGGACGTATTCGCCCGCCTGACCGAGGCCCAGCTCCGCAGCCGCCGCGCGCCGGAGAGGGCCCTGTTCATCGCGGAGAGCCCCAAAGTCATCGGCCACGCCCTGGACGCCGGATATGAGCCCGTTTCCCTGCTGATGGAGCGCCGCCAACTGGAGGGCCCCGCCCGGGACATCCTCGCCCGCTGCGGGGACGTGCCCCTCTACACTGCCGGCCGGGACACCCTGGCCGCCCTGACGGGCTACGAGCTGACCCGCGGGGTACTGTGCGCTATGCGCCGCCCCTCCCTGCCCGCCGTGGAGGAACTGTGCGCCGGCGCCAGGCGGGTGGCCGTGCTGGAGGGCATCGTGGACCCCACCAACGTGGGGGCCATCTTCCGCTCGGCGGCAGCCCTCCACATGGACGGGGTGCTGGTCACTCCCACCTGCTGCGACCCCCTCCATCGCCGGGCGGTGCGGGTCAGCATGGGCACCGTGTTCCAGATCCCGTGGACCTATATCGGGGCGCGCTCCGCCGACTGGCCCCAGCCGGGACTTGCCCGTCTGCGGGCCCTGGGCTTTCAGACCGCCGCCATGGCCCTGAGCCTCGAAGCCCTCTCCATCGAGGACTCCCGGCTGGTGTCCGCAGAAAAGCTGGCCATCGTCCTGGGCACCGAGGGAGACGGCCTTTCCCCCCGAACGGTGGCCCACTGCGACTATACAGTTTGCATCCCCATGGCCCGCGGCGTGGATTCCCTTAACGTGGCGGCGGCCAGCGCCGTGGCCTTCTGGCAGTTGGGCCGGTACAAATGAACCGGAGCCCCTGGAGCCGCTTTGCGGCTCCAGGGGCTCCTTCGCTCTGTGTGCAAATTCTCCTCACTCCGCCTGGTCGGAGGCCATCTTCTCCTGCTTCACCTTGTGGTCGATGACGTGGCGGCCGGCCAGCTCGGCCCTCACCTCGTCCAGGGAGATCCCCGCCTCCACCATCAGCACCAGAACATGGTACGCCAGATCCGCCAGCTCATAGACCGTCTCCTTGTGATCCCGGTCCTTGGCCGCGATGATAACCTCGGTGCACTCCTCGCCCACCTTTTTCAAAATCTTGTCCAGGCCCTTTTCAAACAGGTAGGTGGTATAGGAGCCCTCCGGCCGCTTGGCCCGGCGCTCCTCCAGCAGGCGGTAGAGCCCCTCATAGCTGAACTGCTCGTCCATGTCATCTCTCCTCCCTTGCAAAGAATACCGCTCCGTCGAAGCAGGAGTCGGTGCCCAGGTGGCAGGCCGGCCCCTCCTTCCGCACCCGGATCAGGAGGGCGTCCCGGTCACAGTCAGCCCGCAGCTCCACAATGTGCTGGTAATTGCCGCTGGTTTCCCCCTTGAGCCACAGCTCCTGCCGGGAACGGGACCAGAAGCAGGTCAGGCCCTTTTCCAGGGAAATGGCCAGGGACTGCCGGTTCATGTAGGCCAGGGTGAGCACCCTCCCCGTCTCCGCATCCTGCACAATGGCGGGTATGAGCCCCTTCTCGTCAAATTTCAGCGTCTGCACATCAATCACAGCCGCACGCACACCCCTTCCTCCGCCAGTACCCGCTTCAGCGCAGGTATGGTCACCTCGCCGAAGTGGAAAATGCTGGCCGCCAGCCCGGCGGACAGCTCCGGCAGGGCGCGGAACAGGGCCGCGAAGTCGGCGGCGCTCCCTGCGCCGCCGGAGGCCACCACCGGAACGGACACCGCCCGGCTTACGGCCCTCAGCAGCTCCACATCGAAGCCGCCCTTCACCCCGTCGGTGTCCATGGAGTTGACCACCACCTCGCCGGCCCCGGCGTCCACTCCCCGGCGCACCCACTCCAGGGCGTCCAGTCCGGTGTCCACCCGGCCGCCGTTCAGAAATACGTGGTAGCTCCCGTCCACCCGCTTCACGTCCACCGACAGCACCACGCACTGGTCGCCGTACCGCCTGGCCGCCTCCCCGATGAGAGCGGGGTTCCGGACAGCCCCGGAGTTGACCGAAACCTTGTCCGCCCCGCAGGCCAGCACCCGCTCGAAGTCGTCCAGCCCCCGGATGCCGCCCCCCACGGTGAGGGGGATGAAAATGGCGGAGGCCACCTTGGTCAGAATATCGGTAAAGAGCTTCCGCCCCTCATGGGACGCATTGATGTCGTAGAACACCAGCTCGTCGGCACCGGAGCGGGAGTAGTGCTCCGCCAGAGCCACCGGGTCGGACACGTCCCGGAGCCCCTGAAAATTGACTCCCTTTACCACCCGTCCGTCCCGTACGTCCAGGCAGGGGATGATACGCTTGGTCACCATGTCACTCCACCTCCCCCAGGGCGCCGCGCAGCGACAGGGCCCCGGTGTAAAGGGCCTTGCCCAGAATCGCGCCGTACAGGCCCAGCGCCTTCAGCCGCCTCAGCTCCTCCAGGGAGGACACGCCGCCGGAGGCGATGAGCTGCAGGGGAAGCCGCTCCGCCAGGGACTGGTACAGCGCCACGTTGGTCCCCCCCAGCATACCGTCCCGGGAGACATCGGTGCAGATGACGGTCCGCACCCCCCAGTCCACCAGGCGCTGGAAGAAGGACTCCGCCGGCTCTGGGGCGGTCTCCCGCCAGCCCTGGATAGCGATGGCCCCGTCCTTCAGATCCACCCCCACCGCCACCCGATCTCCGAAGCGGTCCAGTGCGGTCCGGAGAAAAACGGGGTCGGTGACGGCGGCAGTGCCCAGGATCACCCGCGCCGCCCCCGCGTCCAGGTAGCGGGCCACGGCCTCCAGCGTGCGGATGCCGCCTCCCACCTCCACCTGTAGGCCGGTGGACCGGCAGAGCTCCGCTACCACCCGGAAATTGGGGGTGGCGCCGTCCCTGGCCCCCTCCAGATCCACGGTGTGGAGCCAGGCCGCCCCGGCGGCCTCAAACTCCCTCGCCTGGTCCAGAGGGTCCTCCCGGTAGACCGTCATCCGGCTGTAGTCCCCCCTGGTCAGGCGGACCACCTTTCCCTCATAGAGATCAATAGCCGGAAGCAGAATCATGCTTCACCCTCCAATCCGCAGAATGCCTTGAGAATCCGCAGTCCCACATCCCCGCTCTTCTCCGGGTGGAACTGGGTTCCGTACACGTTTCCTCTCTGCACCGCCGCCGTCAGAGGCGCGCCGTACTCGGTCCAGGCGGTGAGCCCCTCTCCGCAGGCAAAGCCCGCGTAGGAGTGGACGAAATAGACGTGCTCCCCCTCCTCCAGAGCCGCGAAAATGGGGCTGCGGGGCCGCTCCGCCGGGAAGCGGAGGGCGTTCCAGCCCATGTGGGGCACGGCCAGCCCCACCGGAATCACGTCCCGGATGGGGCGCACCTCCCCCGGAATGAGGCCCAGGCCGGGGTGCTCCCCGTACTCAAAGGAGCGCTCCAGGAGGAGCTGCATCCCCAGGCAGATGCCCAGGACGGGCTTGCCTGCGGCAGCGGCCTCCAGTACCGCCTCCGCCATGCCGGCGGCCCGCAGCCGGGCCGCCGCGTCGCCGAAAGCCCCCACGCCGGGGAGGATCACGTGGCTGGCCGCCCGGAGGACCGCTCGGTCCCCGGTGACCACGGCCTCCCGGCCGATGGCCGCCAGGGAGCTCTTGAGGGAGAACAGGTTACCCACCCCGTAGTCGATGATGGCGATCATGCCTCTCCCCCCTCAAACCGGATATCCACCGCCCTGGCGTGGGCGTCCAGGCCCTCCTTGCGGGCGAACAGGCTCACCTTCCGGTAGTCCCTGGCCAGGGCGTCCCGGGTGTAGTAGCTGAACTGGGACTTCTTTACGAAGTCATCCACCGACAGGGGACTGTAGAACCGGGCGGTGCCCATGGTAGGCAGAGTGTGGTTGGGCCCGGCAAAGTAGTCCCCCATGGGCTCCGGGTTATAACGGCCCAGGAAGACGGAGCCGGCGTTCTGAATCTCCCCCAGGTAGTCGAAGGGGTTGTCCACACACAGCTCCAGGTGCTCCGGGGCGATGCGGTTGGCCACCGCGATGCCCTCCCGGAGATCCCGGCAGACGATGAGCTTGCCGTTGGCCTCCAGGGAGGCCCGGGCGATCTCTGCCCGGGGCAGGGCGGCCAACTGCCGCTCCAGCTCATGAGCCACCGCCTCGGCCAGGGGGCGGGAGTCAGTGACCAGCACGGCGGCGGCCATCCGGTCGTGCTCCGCCTGGCTCAGCAGATCCGCCGCCACCCAGGCGGGATTGGAGCGGCCGTCGGCCAGTACCAGCACCTCGGAGGGCCCGGCGATCATGTCGATGTTTACCCGGCCGAAGACCTGGCGCTTGGCCTCCGCCACGTAGGCGTTTCCGGGGCCCACGATCTTATCCACCTGAGGGATGGTCCCGGTGCCGTAGGCCAGGGCGGCCACCGCCTGGGCGCCGCCCACCTTGTAGATCCGGGTCACGCCGGCGATTTTGGCTGCGGCCAGGATGTGGGGGTTCACCGCCCCATCCCGCCCGGGCGGCGTCACCATAATGATCTCCCCCACTCCGGCGATCCGGGCGGGAATGGCATTCATCAGCACGGTGGAAGGGTAGGCGGCGGTGCCGCCGGGCACATAGATACCCACCCGCGCCAAGGGGATGATCCGCTGGCCCAGCACCACGCCCTCCCGCTCGGTCATCACGAAGCTCTCCCGCTTCTGCCGGGCGTGGTAGGCCCGGATGTGCTCCGCGGCCTCCTCCAGCACGGCCAGGAAGGCCGGCTCCACCTGCGCCGCCGCCTGGTCCACCTCCTCCGCCGTCACCACCAGGGCGTCCGGCGCTGCGCCGTCAAAGCGGAGGGTATACTCCCGCAGGGCCGCGTCCCCCCGCTCCTGCACGGCCCGGAGGATCTCCGCCACCGGGGCGGACACGTCCGCCCCGCTTCCGCCGCGGAACAGGATCTCCCGCTCCTCCAGCGTTTCGATATCATATATTTTGATCATGACCGCCTCACAGCTTCCGCGCCAGGGCCGCCTGCATCGCGGCGATCTCCTGATGCTTGAATTGATAGCTCACCCGACTGCTGATCAGCCACGCGCTGATGTCCACAATGGTCTCCAAAGGCGCCAGGTGGTTTTCCAGCAGGGTCTTGCCCGTCTCCACAATGTCCACAATCACGTCGGACAGGCCCAGGATGGGAGCCAGCTCGATGGAGCCGTTGAGCTTGATGATGTCGATGTCGCGGGACTTGGCCGTGTAGTGCTCTGCCGTGATGTGGGGGAATTTGGTGGCCACCCGGAGGGTTCGGCCGGGCGCGTCGTAGAAGTTTTCTGGCCCGGCCACGCACATACGGCACCGGCCGATGCCCAGATCCAGCAGCTCGTACACGTCGGGCTCGTACTCCAGCAGGATATCCCGGCCGGCTACCCCCACGTCGGCCGCCCCCCGCTCCACATAGATGCTCACGTCGGAGGGCTTCACCCAGAAATACCGCACTCCCTTCTCCCTGTTTTCAAAGGTCAGCCTGCGGTTTTTCTCCAAAATCGCGGGGCAGTCGTACCCGGCGGAGGCAAAGGCCTCGTAGGCCCTCTCCCCCAGCCGCCCCTTGGGCAGCGCCACATTGATCATAGTCCCACCTCCTCCGGTGTCATGCCGCTGCGGTAGCGCAGCTCAGTCCGACAGCGGAGCTGGGCGGAGCCCCCCGCCCGCTCACAGCGGACGGAGCGGCCGGAGGCCCGCAGGGCCTCGGCAAAGGCTGCCAGCCCGGCCAGCTCCGCGTCGGGCCCATAGGTGAGCAGCACGTCGGCGTCAAACCGTCCGCCGTCCGCCCTTTCCTCCAGCAAGCCCATGGACAGGGCAAAGCCGATGGCCCCCACCTGCTTGCCCATCTTACGGGGCAGGTTGTCGTACCGCCCGCCGGAGAGCACCGGGGTGTGGAGGCCGGGCAGAAAGCCCTGGAAGATCACCCCATTGTAGTAATCCATGCTGTTCACCAGGGAGAAATCCAGCCGTACCCGCTCCTCCAGTCCAAACGACTCCAGCAGTCCGGCGGTGAGGGAGAGCTGCCGCAGGGTCTCCCAGGCGGCGTTACTCTTGGCCAGCCGCCCCACCCGGCCAATCCCCTCCTTGAGAGGGGCGTACAGCTCCACCAGCTCCCGCAGGCCGTCGGCCTGCTCCCCGGTCAGCTCCCCCCGCTCCGCCAGGACGCACAAGCCTGGGAGGTTCTTTCGGGCAATGAGGCCCAGCACCTTCCCCCGCACGGGGGCGGACAGCCCCATCTGGTCCAGCAGGCTGCCCACGAAGCTCACGTCGGACAGAGCCAGCACGTACTTCGGGGAGAGCTGCTCCAGGGAGCGGGCGGCCAAGGCGATGACCTCTGCCTCGGCATAGGGGTCAATCTGCCCCACCGACTCCACCCCCACCTGGAGGATCTCCCGGAAGGCGCCCCCCACCTCCCGGCAGACGTTCTCGTTGTAGTACACCTTTTCGCTGTCTCCTCCGTTGCTCTTCATGATGGACAGGGTGATGTCCGGCTTGAGGGCCTTGAGGGCGCCGTCGGCGTCGGTAAAGGTGATAATGCGGTCTTGCCGCAGAAAATCCCGGTTCTGGGCGTAGAGGTCGTAATCCTCAAACCGGGACATTTTGAATTTTCGGTAGCCGTACTGCTCATAGAGCCGGTTCAGCCGCTCCTGCATGGTCAAAGCATCCCCTTTGTGGATGGAATTTCGTCCCGGCCCTCTGGATCAATGGCCGCCGCCTCCCGCAGGGCCCGGCCCAGGGCCTTGAAGGCCCCCTCCACGATGTGGTGGGAGTTGCGGCCGCACACCCTCCGCAGGTGGAGGGTGAGGCCGGCGTGGACGGCGAAGGCGTTCATGAACTCGTACACCAGCTCGGTGTCGAAGCGCCCGATCTTCTGGGCCGGGATGTCCAGGGCGTCGTAATAACCCCCCCGGCCGGACAGATCCACCGCGCACAGAATCAGCGCCTCGTCCATGGGCAGGTGGAGGGAGGCGTACCGGCACACCCCCCGCTTCTCCCCCAGGGCCTGGGCCACGGCGTCCCCCAGAGCGATGCCGATATCCTCCACACTGTGGTGGTCGTCCACCTGAGTGTCTCCCCGGCAGGTGAGCTCCAGATCCAGCCGCCCGTGGCGGGCCAGCAGGGTGAGCATGTGGTCAAGAAAGCCCACACCGCTCCGAATGGCGCTCACCCCCCGGCCGTCCAGACAAATGGTGAGGGTGATGTCGGTCTCATTGGTCTTGCGCGCAATGCGGGCGGTTCTCATAGCAGTCCCTCCAGCCGTTCCAGCAGGGCGTCCATCTGGGCCCTGGTACCGATGGTGATGCGGATATAGTCCCCGATGCGGGGGGCGTCGAAGCGGCGCACCAGCACCCCGCGCTCCTTGAGCCTCCGGTAGAGGTCCCCGCCGTCCGCTGCCGGATGGCGGGCAAAGAGGAAGTTCGCCCTGGAGTCGGTGCAGGTGAAGCCAAGCGCCTCCAGCCGCCGCTTGGTATCGGCGCGGGTGTCCACGATGGCCGCGCAGTTGGCGTCGTAGTAGTCCTGCTCCGCCAGGGCCGCGGCCCCTGCCCGCAGGGTCAGGCGGTTGACGTTGTAGGGATTGGTGGAGAAGCGGATGGCCTCCAGATCCTGAATCAGGGCCGCATCCCCGATGGCGTAGCCCAGCCGGGCTCCCGCCATGGAGCGGGACTTGGAAAAGGTCTGCACCACCAGCAGGTTGGGATAGCGGGCGGTGAGAGGCACCGCGCTCTCCCCGCCGAAGTCCACATAGGCCTCGTCCACCACCACCACCGCATCCGGGTTGGCCCGGACGATCCCCTCTACCTCGTCCCGACTCAGGGCCAGTCCGGTGGGGGCGTTGGGGTTGGCGAGCACAATGGTTCGATGCAGGTGATTGTAGTCCTCCGGCACCAGGCGGAGGTCCGCCCGCAGGGGCACCTGCCGGACTGGTATGCCGTACAGGCGGGCGAACACGGCGTAAAACCCGTAGCTGATGTCGGGAAAGGCCACCCCCCGGCCGTCGGCGGCATAGGCCAGAAAGGCGAAGCTGAGGGCCTCGTCGGAGCCGTTGGCGACAAACACATTCTCACGCTCCACCCCGTACCGGGCCGCCAGCGCCTCCCTCAGCTCCACCGCTTCCGGGTCGGAGTAGAGGCGCAGGTTCTCCCCCTCCGCCCGGTTCAGCGCCGCCAGTACCCCCGGCGACGGGGGATAGGGAGATTCATTGGTGTTCAGCTTGATGTATGCCTGATTCCGGGGCTGTTCCCCCGGCGTATAGGGGGTGAGCCGCCGGAGCGCCCCGTTTAGAAACTGCGACATTGAATCACCTTCTATCTCGCTAACGAATTAAAGCGTTAGTGTAATGATACACATATTCCCCGCTCCTGTCAACCCCCTTTTGTTGGCTTGGAACGTTCATAGGAGAAAAACGGTGCGTTTTGTGCTATGATCTCATTGACAGGCGGCCTGCGGTGCCGCTGTGAAATCCATCTGATTGATCAAAAAGGAGGAATTGGATGTACTATTCTGCGGTCTGCCCATCCCCGCTGGGGATGCTCACGCTGGGCAGCGATGGGGAGCACCTGATCGGCCTTTGGCTGGAGGGACAGAAGTATTTCGGCGGAGCCGTGCGGGAGGCGCTGGAGGAGCGGGACGGGCTTCCCGTCTTTGACGCGGCGCGGGACTGGCTGGCCCGGTATTTTGCTGGAGAAAAGCCGATGCCCTCCGAACTGCCCCTGTACCCCATCGGCGGGGAGTTCCGGCAGCGGGTATGGAGGCTGCTGTGCCAAATACCCTACGGAGAAACCACGACCTACGGAGCTCTTGCCCGGGCGCTGGCGGCGCAGATGGGAAGGCCCTCCATGTCCAGCCAGGCAGTGGGCGGCGCGGTGGGCCACAACCCCATCTCCATCATCATTCCCTGCCACCGGGTCGTGGGCTCCGGCGGCAGCCTCACCGGGTATGCCGGCGGCATCGCCGCCAAGCTCCGGCTGCTGGAGCACGAGGGCGTGGAACTCTCCCGCCTGTCCGTTCCCAAGAGGGGTACGGCGCTTTGAGCCATGGCAGCTTGACTCTCTCGGCAGACGCGGGCTGTCCTCAACCGCCTATTTCATCTCCCGGATTGGGAGGACTGCCGGGATGCAAAAGGACAGGGGCCGGGATAGAGCAAACGTCTCGGTCTTAATTTGCATACCCAAAATCAGAAATTTGGCTGCGTTTTGCCCCGGATGTGATCAATATAGAGTCCGGCAGAGAGCACTGTCCCAGTGGAGAAGTCAAAATGGTGATTCCGCATATCTGCATATTGCACAGCAGGCATGCGCTGATCCCTTCCGGAGACAAGCCCTCAGCCCGGCTGATGGGGCAGCGCAGTACGCGCTCTGGACAACATCATCCAAGCCGAAACCGCCACACGCTTCTTTCGCCTGCTCAATGCGATGCCTATCATCTGCGCCGAGGACATAACGATGATTCGCCGGGCAGCCGAAAACGGCATTGACGTATACAGGGGTATGCGTCAATGCCGTTTTCCAATTTTCCCGATTAGGGAAACAGCGCCTCCGTTAAACTGCGCGCCCCCTCCCGGTCCCAGGTATAGCGGAACAGAGCATCCTCTCCCACTCCGAAGTACTGAAAACCGTAATCAACCCTGCCCCGGTCGCTGGTGGGATCAAAATAGAGCCACTGGCCGTCCACCTGGGCCAGAACCCACATGTGGTTCTCTCCACCCATCTTCCCACTGACGGTAATACAGGGAATCTCCGCCTGTTGTAAAAGCATCTGGAACGCCTGGGCATAGCCGCCGCAGATGGCTAGATGGTCATGGAGCGCCCCGTATGCGGTGGTAGCGCTGTAGGGCATCTCACCGGGCTGGCTGTAGTAGCGGAAGTCGTAACGTACCTGTTCCGTCAAGTAAGCATACAGCGCCTCAGCCTGTGCAGCCTTCCCCATCTCCGCCGTGATGATTTCCTCATAAACCTGCCTTGCCAGGCACTCTGACTGAGCCAGCCGGTTCAGGGCCTCCTCTCGGCTCAGGCCACCCTGGGGCGTGACCGTGATAGCGGTGCCGTCACGGCTGAGCTGGCACAACAGCCAACCGCCGCCCACCTGCTGAAGCGCCCGGTTCATGGCATCCACTGTCAGAGTGGGCTCGGTAATCCGGATGGGAATACTCTCCTGTGACAGTCCACCCCGCGCCACCTCCACCAGACGATCCAGGCCATCCACCTCTATTCCCTGAAATCCGGCGGGATACGCGCCGGTACGGTAGGGCATATAGGACACTTTACAGCGGAGCAGTCCGTCCTCCCCTACCTCTGAAGTGAGATCATAGGCATACTTGTACTCCGGATGGTCGGATAAGATGCTGTAGTACAGATTTTTAACAGCCATGGGCAGCTCCGCCGAACCGACCGGTGCCGCACATGCTAAGGCGGGCGGCTGCTCCACCGCTACAATCGCTTCCATCAGCTTCTGTTCCAATTCCTCCAGAGTAGCGGCCACCGGCGGCGCGGGGCTGGAGCTGCTGGTGCCAGCTCGCTTCGGCCACTCCAACCCCAGGTTTTCCCGGACAGCGGACCGCAGCGCCGTCATATCTGGGTCCCTCCAGAAAAAGCGCAGCTTCTCCTCTGCCACAGTGTTTTTTCCAGGCTCCCCACCCAACACAAAGACGGCAAAGGTGTCGGCGATATCCTCATGGAAGTAGTTGGCCCCGTAACGGCTCACATAATGAGTAGGCGATCTGTCGTAATCACCCGCGCCGCTGACTCCAAGCTCCCTCCAAAACGCATCGTAAAACGCTCTGCGGAAGGCCCCCTCCACAAATCCCGCCGGGTCATGAGTGTCCCTGCCCACGGTCAGGTCTATCTGTGTCTCGTCCTCCAGCAGGACGTGGCCATACTCGTGTAAAATCGTGTAGGTCAGTTTGCTCCAGTCCCGCTTCTCCCCGTTTTCATCATACACATCGAAGTAGTCAATGCTGATGGAAAAGCGGGTGTTGTCCGTAACGCCCTCCTCCCGAATGGGAGAGGTATAGGCCAGGACATTACTGGTACCATCCGTAAACAGGTTGAACTCGGCCAGCTTCTGTCTGGCCTCCAGCGGGAGGATCGAACACAGATAGTTCCATACCGCCGCATCCTCCGGATCGCTGATGACGGCTTGACCGCCGCTCACCGGATAGGAGGCCAGCACATTGGTAATGCCCACGGAGTAATTTCCCACCGTGACGAGACACCCCTCCTCGTCACGGGACAGCGTGATATATTTGCTGTAAATGGGGTCGGACCAGTCGGTCTGTCCCCCCTCCTCTGATACGGGGGAGCCATACATCGCCTCAATGAGTTCCCGTACCTGTTCCCCTGTATAGCCGGTTTCCTCCGGCCGCAGCTCAATGCGCTCTAGAAAACCGTTGCGGTACTGGTAATAGGTACTCATAGGAACTTTGCTGTCAAACCAGCGCATGGAGTAGTGGTAGGTCTCATAGGTGTCAGTCCACCCCTCCCCGGATATCTCACTGGCGCCTACGGGCTCTCCCGCCGCTCCGATGTACGCCTCAGTATCCGCTCTGGAACTGCCGAAATAGATCATATTCTGTCTGGTCTGGCGGTAGGCGCCTCTCTCTCCCTGCTCCCGGGCCAGAGCCCGGTAGGAGGGGGTATCGGCCGAGCAGATCTCCTCCGCCGCGGCTGCTGCGCTGTCAGCGGCAGCCGCAATGGCATACAGATCCAACTGTTCCGCCGTATCCGCCGCCGAGTGGTACAGGTAGCCCCGCCCCCTCTGCATCAGCAGGACAGCAGGTATTCCAGAGAGCTGAAACGAGGTATGGTCGCTGGCGGTCTCCACTCCGCTCTCCAACCCCGGATTCTTTTTCTGAAGCAGGTCGCTGACCCAGTTCGCCTCCCCGTCTACAGTACACACCAGAGTCCCTGTGGAACCAAGTCCGCCCAGCATATCGAACTGGATCGCACCGACTATCCGAGTCCGCTCCTCCTCTGTCAGAGAGGCGGTGTAGGTCCGGGATCCATTCTTACCGTTCTCTTCATCGGTGAAGCTGAGGAAGCGCACCTCCGTATCAGTCGGTACATTCCTCAGCGCCTCCGCCGTATAGAGCAGGGCAGCCACACCCGAGGCATTATCATTTGCCCCATAGGCAGTGGGCACACTGTCGTGATGGGCGGACAGCACCAAGATATCCGCATCGGGAACAGAGGCCGCCTTTACCGCGGCGACATTGTGCCCGGTGCGGCCCTGGCCGTCGGTATAGGGCTGGAGAGTGACGCTGTACCCCATTTCCTCAAAGCGGTCCCTCAGATACCGGACTGCATCGGCCTCCCCCTGGGAGCCCACCGGCCGGTGGTGTGCGGCAAGGATCTCCAGATCGTCCCGGAGCTGCCCGACATCGGGCAGCCCGGCGGCCCGCTCCAGCATGACCAGCGCCTCCGCTGTGGTGATGGTATCCTCTGGGGCCAGTTTATCCCCGCTCCGGCCTGCCATTACCCCGGCCTGCTGGCACCAGAGCACAGCATCCCTCGCCCATTCCGACACAGTGCCGGCGTCCCCAAAACGCTCGAGTCCTTGGACCGGTACCTCGGGTGTTCCCGCCTGTCTCCAGAGGATAGCGGCAAATTCCTGCCGGGTGACAGGGCGGCCTGGCTCATAGGTTCCATCTCCCACGCCAGTGAGATAGCCCTGCCCTGCTGCCCAGCCCACGGCTGCGGCATCCTTTTCAGACACATCAGAGAAAGGGCACTCCTCATGCGCAGCGGGCTGCCCTGCCGACTCATAGAGCAGCCGGGCCACCGCTCCGCGGGTCAAACGCTGTCCCGGCGAGGCCAGAAATGCCCGGCTGACCGACTTTTCCCGTCCCCATGCCAGCGCCTCGGCTGCCCAGGCCGGCCAAGGGGTGCCGGAAGCTCCGGCGGCCGGGAGCAGCAGAATACCGCAGAGCAGCAGCGCACCTATCCGCTTCATTAAGCTCACCTCATCCAAACGTATACCGCCGCAGTGGCTGTTAAACATTGGACGGATGAACGGTCTGAAAAGTTTTTCTGAGCGCATAAAACACGGCCTCCGCCTGAACCGGAGGCCGTGTTTTATGCGCTTGGTCTTCTTTTCTCTGCTTACGCACGGGCGAGGTTTTTGAAGTAGTGGCGGGCCCAGCACTCGGTAATAATTTTCCGGGCCGCGAACAGCGCCGCCAGAGAGGGGTCCAGTCTGGGGGCCACCTCCACCACGTCCATGCCGATGATGTTGAGGCCGTCAAAAAGGCCCTTCAGCAGGTCCAGAAGCTGCCGGGCGGTGAGGCCGCCGAATTGGGGCGTGCCGGTACCGGCGGCATAGGCGGGGTCCAGGCAGTCAATATCCAGAGTGATATAGACTTTGGAGAACCGCTTCATGTGGGACACCATCCGCTCCAGTGCCGCCGGCACCCCCAGGTGGTCCACATCAGCGGCGGAGAGGACGTTGATCTTGTTGTTCTGGTAGAACTCCAGCTCGTCGGACTCGATGGAGCGGATGCCGAGGAAGTAGAGGTGGTCACTGTCCCCCACGTGGGACAGCTCGGTGGCCCGCCGCTCGGTGGAGCCGTGGGACAGAATGTCCCCGTGCATCTCGTGGCAGAGATCGAAGTGGGCGTCGATGTGGATGATACCGAAGTCCTCCTCCACCGCCCGGTTGACGCCCCGGTGGACGGGGATCGTCACCGAGTGGTCGCCGCCGATCATGGTAAAGAACTTTCCCGCCTTCACGGCCTGATAGGCCAGCTCCTCCGCCTCGGCGAACATCTCGTCCCGGTCCTTCCCCACGCAGTCACCCAGATCCTTGACCTTCACAGGGGAGATATCCCGGAAATCCTCGGTGGTGGGCGAGATGGTGTGGGTGATTTTCCGCAGCTCCTGGGGCGCCTCACAAGTGCCGGAGCGGAAGCTGACCCCGCCGTCGTAGGGGATACCGAACACAGCTATGTCGGCCTCCTCCAGGGGGAGCTCCGGGTGGTTCAGGCCAGCCCAGATAGTCTTGTCCTCCGTGATAGAATTTTTCAATAGCATGATGATGAAACTCCTTTCTCGTCCTGTTCCCGGATGCCCCGCTGGAAGTCGGCCCGGACAGCCTCCAGCAGCTCAGGCCGGGTGAGCAGGTCGTAGCCCACACCCGCCAGGGCACAGACTCCCAGCCGGGTGGCCTCCCGGCCCTCCTCGGTCACGGTTCGGGCGGCGAACTCCTCCGTATGCAGATCGACACCCCCACATCCGTGAATGCCGAGCATCCCGTGGAGGGTGGGTATCCGGAAGCTCACGTTGCCCGCGTCGGTAGATAGGCGGTTGGCCTCCTCCACCACGACCGGCTCACCCAGCGCGGCCATGTTCGTTTCATAGGCATCCAGCAGCGGCTCGTTGAGCAGCAGCGGCTGGGTGGGACACAGGTACTGGGTGATCTTCAGCTCCGCCCCCATGCTGTCCGCCGCCCCCTGGACACAGCGGTTGATGCGCTCCACCGCCCGACGGGTCTTCCACTCCTGGTCACAGCGGATGTAGTAGCGCAGGCTGGCATAGTCGGGGATGATGTTGGGCAGGGTGCCGCCGCTGTTGAGGATACCGTAGATGTTGGCGTCCAGATACTGCTTGACCTGGTTGACGCTGAGGTAGGCGGCAACGGCGGCGTCCAGGGCGTTGATGCAGTCGCTGCCCGGCCCGGCCTCGTTGGCATGGCACTTCTTTCCGAAAAACTCGTACTGCACCGGATAGATGCCGATGCTCCCCATCCGGCCGCAGGTCTTTTGATAGGGGTGTAGCATGAGGGCCACATCCAGCTCGTCAAAGGCCCCTTCGTCGGTGAGCTGTACTTTGGTACAGGTGACCTCCTCGTCGGGCGTACCGTAGACAATCAGGGTGCCGCCGACGGCGTCCACCGTCTGCCGCAGGACAGCCGCAGCTCCCGCCGAGACGACGCCAATGAGGTCGTGGCCGCAGCCGTGGCCCACCTCGGGCAGCGCATCGTACTCGCACAGGAAGCCCAGCACCGGCCTGCCGGAGCCGTAGACTGCCCGGAAGGCGGTGGGCAGGCCGTGGAAGTTCTCCTCCACCTTGAAGCCCTGCTCCGCCAGCCACTCCCGCAGCATGCGGGAGGAGTTGACCTCCTCCAGCCCCAGCTCAGGGTGGTCGTACATCGCACGGGACATGGCCCAGAGCGCGGGGAGGAAGCTCTCCGCCGCTGTTTGTATTGTCTCTTTCATCGAAATACCTTCTTTCTGCTCACATTGGCCCGAGGCGGATGGCGTTGGCGATCAGCACCAACACCGCGCCCGCCGCGAACTGGAGGCCCAGCAGGGGAATAAACCACTTGGCCCACTTGCCGTAGGGAACCTTTGCCATGGTCAGGGCCACCATGAAGGTGCCCGAGGTGGGCACCAGGATGTTGGACAGGCCATTGCCGATCTGGAAGATGATGCAGGTGGTCTGTCGGGTAATGTCGGCCATGTCGCCCATGGGGAGCAGGATGGGCAGAGAGGTGGCCGCCTGCCCGCTGGCCGAGGGAATCAGGAGGTTAAGGAAGTTTTGGAATACGTACATACCCAGCACTGTCAGAGAGGAGGGCAGCGAGGTCAATAGGCCGGAGGCGCCGTACAGGATGGTGTGGAGAATGTTGCCGCCCTCCAGCACGATGAGGATGCCGCGGGCAAAGCCAACCGCCAGCGCGCCGGCCGCGAAGTCGGCCACGCCGCGGCTGAACAGGCGGCCAAAGCCGTCGAAGCCCACCCGGGCCACAAAGCCCACGACGATGCCCATGCCCAGGAACAGGGCAGAAAGCTCGTTGATATACCAGCCCCACTTGAGCACGCCCACGATCAGCAGGGCGAAGGTGGCGCCCATGACCAGCAGGACCAGCTTCCGGGTGCCCGTCAGCTCCGGAAGATCGTTCAGATCCACCTTCTCCTCCCGCTGGCGGTCGAACTCGTACATCAGGCTGCGGGTTGGGTCCCGCTTGATGCGCTGGGCATACAAATAGATATACACCGCCGCGATGGTCAGCATGACCACCAGGATGATGAGGCGGTACCACATGGCCGAGTACATGGGCAGACCCGCGATGCTCTGGGAAACCCCCACGTTGGCGGCCTGGACAAAGGAGCCTGCGTAGCCGCTGGAGCTGCCCACGATGGCCACCGCCAGGCCGGTGATGGAGTCGTAGCCCATAGCGATGCAGATGGGTACCAGGAAGGGGATGAAGACCAGGCACTCCTCAAACATGCCAAAGGAGCCGGCGCCGAAGCCCACCACAAAGATCATGATGGGGATCAGCAGCTCCTGCCGTTTGGAGGTTTTCTTGATGATGCGTCCGATGCCCGCCTCAATGGCCTTGGTCTCCGCCACAACTCCGAAGGCGCCGCCAATGATGAAGATAAAGGCGGAAATATAAGCGGTTTCGATCAGGCCCTCCTGTATGGCCATCAAAGCCTTCATCGGGGTCACCGGGGCCTGCTCGATGCGGTGGTAGCTGCCGTCCACCAGCATCTCCACGCCGTTCTCATCCACGTAGGTTTCGTACTGGCCCGCAGGAATCACATAGGTCAGAATGGTACATACCGCGATGATGAGCAGGAGCAGCGTGAACATGTGGGGGATACGGATACCTTTTTTCTTTGGTGCCATCTTTAACCCTCTCCTAACTTCAGATATGTGGTCCACGCATAACCACTGCCCCTAGAATAAGCAAGCCGGATGCCAGCTTGTCAAAAGAGGCAAACATAGTTAGAACTGCCTGCGCTGCCAGGGGTTGCGCAGAACGCGGCCGCCTCGCGGGACAAGCCCGGCAAAAAGAAAGCAAGAATTTTTGCGCAAAATGCAAAAATTCTTGCTTTCTACAGTCCTATCCGTTGAGATGGTACTTCATCATCTTGTATTGAAGTGCCTGCCGGGTCAGCCTCAGCTTCTCCGCGGCCTCCGTAACCGTCCGGCTCTGCTCCAGCGCACGGACAATCAACCCCTTCTCGTAGCGGCGGACCGCCTCCTGAAGCCCCATATGTTCCGGCATAGGCCACGGCTCCTGCCTCTCCCCCGCCTCCTCCTCGTGGTAAAAGATATAGCGGGGAATATCATTGAGCTGTACCGTGGCCCCGGTACAGAGGTTGAACGCCGACTCCACCGCATTGCGCAGCTCCCGTACATTGCCCGGCCAGTCATAGGCCAGCAGGGCATTGCGCACCAGCTCGCTCACGCCGGAGATCGCCCGCCCCATGTTCCGGTTGTACTGCTCCACATAGAAATCGGTGAGCAGCGGAATGTCCTCCGGCCGCTTCCGCAGGGGTGGCAGCGCCAACTGCACCACACCCAGCCGGTAGAACAGGTCACGCCGCAGCAGCCCCTCCCGTACTGCGGTGATAGGATCCACATTCATGGCGGAGACAATACGCACATCGCTGTGCACATCCTGTTCCCCGCCCACAGGGCGGAACCGCTTCTCCTCAATCGCCTTGAGAATCTTGGCCTGGAGGGACAGATCCATGGAGTTCACTTCGTCCAAGAACAGAGTGCCTCCATCAGCCTGTTTCAGCAGTCCCTTCCGGTTTTCCGCCCCGGTATAGCTCCCACGCGTAGTGCCGAACAGGGTGCTCTCCAGCAAGGTGGTTGGGATGGCCGCGCAGTTTTGCGCCACAAACGGCCCCCTGGCCCTGGAGCTGTGGCTATGGAGTGACTGGGCAAAGAGTTCCTTCCCCGTGCCGGTCTCTCCCCAAATGAGCACGGGAGAGGTGTTGGCCGCTACCCGCTGAACGGTATCCTTGAGCGTCAGCATCTCCGGGTTTTGGGTAATGATGTCGTCCAGCCGGAACAGCCCCTTGTGCGGATTGGCCAGCCAGTGGTTTTTCCCATCCAACTGAGCGTCCTTGTGGTAGAAAACCGAGGTCTCCATCGTCCCAATCAGCTCGCCGCTGTACTCCAGCGGAAAGGTGGAGCTGACCAAGATGGTCCGCCGGCCGTAAAAGTCCGTCAATTCCTGCTTTTCATTGAGCACCGGCGCCCCCGTCCGCATGACCCGGAAGTGGCTGGAGGTCTCCTCGGTCAGTTGCGGATAGGCTTCGAGGATGTTCTTCCCGATAAAGCCCTCGTCGGCCAGCCCGTTTTCCTGCTCGGAGAACATGGCGGAGTATTCGATGGTCCCATGCCGGTCTGCGATCAGAATCGCATCCACACCGTCGTGCAGTCTGGACATGTAGTTGAGCCATTTCCCTATCACAGGCATCACCTCGCCGGAAATCACGCGCCAGCCTGCCCTCCTCGGGAGCGCTCCGCCGGCACGCCTGTTTTTTCTATTTTACAACTATACCATAAAATGTTCCGGCACACAATTCCCGCGGCAGCGGCCCCCCTTCTCCCGAACCCGCCTCCGCCGCTTCATATCGTCCCGCGTAGTTGGGTAAAATAAAAAATATTTGATTCAATGGGGGGCAGAACCATATGGAACTGCGAAGCATTACCGTGGAAACGCTGGCTGCATTCGCCCAGGCGCTCCGGGCAGAGGAGCGCTGCACAGAGACCATCAAACAGTACACGCGGTCGGTGCGTCAGTTTGCCGCCTGGCTGGCGCCGGAGACCGTGGCCGCCGGTTCGGCGGGCGGCTGGAAGGCCGAGCTGCTGCGCCGGGGCCTCTCCCCTGCCACAGTTAACAGCAAGCTGGCCGGGCTGAACCGTTTTTTTCGTTTCCTGGGCTGGATGGACTGCACGGTCAAACCACTGCGGCTCCAGCGGCGGCTTTTTCGCTCCCCCGACCGGGAGCTGAGCCGGGCCGAGTACGGCCGCCTGCTCTCCGCCGCCCGGGGACTGGGCCGGGAGCGTCTGGGCCTGCTCATGGAGGCCATCTGCTCCACCGGAATCCGGGTGAGTGAGGTGAAATACCTGACCATGGAGGCCGCCCGCCGCGGCCGGGCGGAGGTGTCGCTGAAGGGGAAAATCCGCACGATCCTGATCCCCGGTAAGCTGTGCCGCAAGCTGCTGCAATACGGGCGGGCACAAAAAATCGCCTCCGGCGAGATCTTTCTCACTAGAAGCGGCAGAGGCATATCCAGAAAGCAGGTGTGGGCGGAGATGAAAGCGGTGTGCCGGAAGGCCGGAGTGGCAGACAGCAAGGTGTTTCCCCATAACCTGCGCCACCTGTTTGCCAGAGCCTTCTACCAGGCCAGCCGGGATGTGGTCAAGCTGGCCGATGTACTGGGCCACTCCTCCATCGAGACCACCCGGATCTACCTGCTCTCCACCGGCGCGGAGCACGCCCGCCAGCTTGCCCGTCTGGGGCTGATATCATAGCGGCAAAATAAATCTTTTGTCCTATATACGGCTTGAAAAGCAAATGTTCAGTACATAGAACGGTATTCATTTTACCACATCTTTTGCTCTCTTTCAAGAAGTGCAGCCTGTTTTGGACATGGAAAAGCAGACCGGGGCAAGCAATTATGCTTCACCGGCCCATCTTCTGCGCCCATTTTTAGCCCCGTGCCTCGGCACGGGGCTTTTTTTATCGCCCTTTATGCCGCATCCTGCCGGAACACACAGGTGAACCTAGGACAAAAGATTTATTTTGCCATACAAAGCGAGGTGATTGCAGCAGGTCTTTTTGAACAATAGAGTCCCAGCATATTTGAAAAAAGGAGGATAAGTATGCGAAGAATTTTGAAGCGATTCACGGGTTTGTTCTGTGTGCTGGCCCTGTGCCTGTCCCTGCTGCCGGTTTCCGCGCTGGCGACAGAGCTACCCGTGGACCAGACGGCGGAGGAAACGGAGACCACCACCCAGCCCCCGGAGGACGCGGACACGCCGGAACCGGAGGAGGAGGTCTCCACCTCCGCCGAGGGTACTGTGGCACAGATCGGGGCTACGTCCTATGCCACACTGGACGAGGCGGTGAACGCAGCGGAGGACGGTGCAACCATCGAACTTCTGGCCGATGCCACCAGTGAGGGTATGTTCTTGAGCAAGAAATTAGTAATCCAGGCCGCAAATGGGCTCAATAAAAAGCCTACTATTACATTTATAAAGAACGGTATTGCGATGGGGTATGGTGCCGCAGGTGCTCCCTTGACCTTTAAAGATGTCAATATTGTGATGACTGGTATCGGTTCTACCCCGGCTACTGGCGAGTGGAACTGGATGACCATCTGTGCTGGTAACGGCGCAAAAATTACTCTGGATAATGTCAAGATGACCATGGACGGTACCGGGGTGTCCAAAGACAATACCCAAGCTATTTACTTTTGCGGCGGCAATGAGTTAAATATTTTGAATGGTTCTAACCTAACCATTCAAAATTATCCCCATAACGCTTTGTCTTGGAACGAAGGAAATGAATATATTACCAATATAGTTGACTCTACCTTTGTTTCCGACGGAAACCGTTCCGGGTTTACTGGTACCTTTGATGTCAACATAACAAATTCCAAGGTCAAAGTTATCAACAGCCGTGGAAACGGCTCTAACGGATCTCATTTTATAATTAAAAATTCTGACGTTGATTTCAACAACAACGGTTCCCATGGCCTTTCTGCCGGTGAACTGAGTATCGATAACTCCACCGTTAACACAAAAAATAACAACGGTATGGGGATTACCGTAAACAACGCCTTTACCGTCGAGAACGGTTCCATTGTTACTGTGACCGGAAACGCCGGGAATTCCAGCTATGGTTATGCCGCTGTACGGCTCTACAACAACTATCCATTCACAGTGGACAGTACCAGCGAGCTTTATATTGAGGATAACAACAACACCGGACTGTATGTGCGGCAAGGCAATCTGACGGTAGAGGACGGGGCTGTCCTCAAGATCACCGGCAACAAGGTTTCGCACAGCCTGCTGGATGGCTACGGCGGCGGAATTTATGTCGGCTATGGCAATAACTATGACCCGACTGTAATTCTGCCCGCCGATGCCATAATCTGCAACAATCATGCACTTGTTGCAGGCGATGATATCTATGTTTCCGAAGGTGTCAGCGGGCCCTCTCTCACCTTCGGAAAAGTGGGCTCCGGCTGGACCCTTGACGGAGGGGAGGGAGACTGCATCGACGCCATAGACGGCTGGTACGATGACAGCGAGGGCGCCCGCTGGGAGGCGCATGAGGAGCCCTATCACGCGGTGGAGTTCACGGATTTTGAGCCGCTGACCGAGTTTGCCTCTGCAACCGGACTTACGGCGCTGAAAGCAGCCCATGGCCTGAGCCCTCTGGAGCCCGGCGAAGAAACCGGATGGGACACCTCCAAATCCAAGACCGCAACCAATCTGGACAGCAATTTTGAGTCCGACGTGACCCTGTCCCTGCCCGCGGCCGAGGAACAGCTCGTTACAGATGTGGTCTTTGTATTGGACAAATCTACGAGTGCAACGGTTGAGGCCAAGTCTCTGGAGATGCTTCGTTCCCTAAAGGATCAGCTTGAGAACACTGGCGCGAAGATCAATGTCGGTGTAGTTATTTTTAATGCGGTTGCCAATGTCGCCAATAATGGTGAATTCTTTGATCTGGCTACCGAATATGCGGACATTGAAGCCGCGATCCAGCAGACACTAAAGAGTGGAACCAATATGCACGCCGGACTGCTGGCTGGCAAGGCAATGCTGGATGCAGATACAAGTGTTGATAGCTCTCGGAAATATTTAATCCTTGTCAGTGATGGTTTAACGTATTATTATTGTAAAGGCGGAAACTACGATCAGGCATACACAATTTCCTCCAGAAACGGCGGTGATACCGGAACGGGCGGAAGGAACGAACAGCCAAATGACGGATTGTCCGCGTGGGAATGTAAATATTCCTCTGATTATGTCCCGGAAAATTGGGCCAGCTACTTTGATGCAGTAAAAGGCGTATTGGATAGTGAATACACCAAATATGAATATTCTTTGAACGATCCGAATCGTCCAAAAACAAGTGATTTGGATTCTGAAGGCTCCATCCCTTATGTAAATAGGAACGGCTATCCAATCAACGTTGATCTGTCTCTCTACAATAGTAATGCGCTCTATCAGGAAATGAGCAAAGAGTACCATTGTTATGCGCTGAAAGCTGAGAGCGGTGTCGACAGTTATGGCTTTGGCATCAGTTTCATGGACTACCTGGCCGGCGGCGAAACCGTTGATTTTACCGACATCCAGAACGACATCTACTACCTGCTTGATAAAGGCAGCTATGTGGTGGATGAAATTGGCTCCGGCACCGACAACAAAAGCAACGGGTACGACTTTGATTTTGTCAACGACATAGACCGGCTGGCCCTGACCGTGGGCGGAGAAGTTCTCGACAAGACCGAATTGATTGACCCTTCGTTTAATGATCCCTATATCACCAGCGCCTATGGCTTCGGCTTCAACGACGCGGCAAACGCGGACGAATCAGCCTATTACTTTGTGCTCAAATACTACGCCAAAGGCCAGGACGGTGCGTCCGACGAGTGCTTTGTGTGGGAGATCAACGTCCCCGTCTCCAACTTTGCCCCTGTTCAGTTGACCTACACCGTGAAGCTGACGAATCCCCAGACTGCCGAGGGGACTTACGGCCAGTACGATGCGGACGGCAGCGAGAACTACAGCGGCCTTTACACCAACAACAGCGCGACCCTGTACCCGGTGGACAGCAACAGCCGGCCCGGCCAGCCGGAGAACTTCCGCAGGCCAACCGTGTCCTACACCATTCAGACCAGCCGCCCCGACCCCGGCCGCCCCTCTCACCGCCCGGACCGCGACGACGAGCCTGAGTCTCTGAATACCGAGGACCACGTGGCCTATATCATCGGCTATACGGACGGCACTGTGCGGCCGGAGGGCGATATCGCCCGCAGCGAGGTGGCCACTATCTTTTTCCGTCTGCTCACCGACGAGGCCAGGGAGGCCTATTGGAGTCAGAGCAATCCATACTCCGACGTGGCTTCCGGCGACTGGTACAACAACGCCATATCCACCTTGACCAGCATGGGTATTCTGGACGGCTATCCGGACGGCACCTTCCGCCCTACCGAACCCATCACACGGTCTGAGTTTACCAAAATTGCAGTGAGCTTTTTCGAGTTTACCGAAGGGGACTTGACATACGACGGCCGATTCTCCGATGTGGAGGGAACCGAGTGGTATGTGACCTTCCTGGCCGCAGCGGTGGAGTACGGACTAATTGAGGGCATGCCCGACGGCACCTTCCACCCGCTGGACAATATCACCCGGGCCGAGGCGTGCACCATCGTCAACCGCACCCTGGGCCGGGCCCCTCATGAAGCACACCTGCTGCCCCGCGGAGAGATGCTCACCTGGCCGGACAACAATACCTCCGCCTGGTACTACGCAGCCATGCAGGAGGCCACCAACTCCCATGACTATATCTGGACAGAAGGGGAAGACACGGAGGAGTGGACCGGCAGGCTGACGGAGCGCGATTGGGCCGCTCTTGAGCGAGTCTGGTCCGACGCCCATGATGCGCCCGGCGGCGAGGTGATGGACTGAGGCCGCCGGAAAAACGGCGGCAATCCGGAACATCTGCTTCCTAGTGAAACCAAAATGGGCCGGAGAGGACATTCGTCCTCTCCGGCCCATTCCGGTCTTTGGCGGCACGGGTTCGGCACACCCTCTCTGTCACCGCTCCATATTCATTTTTCCCACTGATCCCGCTCCCGCTTCTCTTTCCTGTGGAATTTCGGCAGGGAGGGCGTCTGAATCGGACCTCGCCCGGAGGGAAGCGGCGCATTGCCGCGGCGGCTGACATGGTAGACCGCCGTGGCCCCCACAGACAGGCCCGCAACCGACAGGCCGCCGATGATTCCCAGAAGTGGATTGGCGGCCAGCAGACTTCCGAACATGAAGTTGAGAACCACCCCCACCAGCGAGATGATGCTCAGCAGCCGGGCATTCCGGTTGATATTGTTATTGATGATGGAGGTATAGGTATCAAAGTCCTTGAGAACCGTGCTCTTGATGAGCTCATACCGCTCCTCCAGGAAGCGGAACTCCAGCAGCACCTCGCCCTGAAGCACATAGCTGTTCTGCATCTGCATCGGATAGTAGCCCTTGTCGATCCGCGACAGGATCTCCTTTACCGCCAGCACCATATTCCCACACTCGGTGTAGCGCCTGCGGAAATCCAGCAGACGATAGGTGCCGCTGTTGTCGATGCAGTTATCCAGGGCGTCCTCCAACTGCTTCATCTCGCCTGTGCAGCCCTCAATGCGCAGGGAGAGATCCTGTATTTTGAACTGAAGCGCGTACATCAGCAGTTGTCCGATGTACTTGACCGGCTTCTCCTCCAGGAAGGCGCGAAACGCCCCCTGTGTGGACTCCTCGACAACTGCGTTGCTCCCCACCTGCCTCACCCGCAGGGCGCCGGGCAGCATTTCATCGCCGTAGAGCAGCTCCAGCACGACCTGGTCCTCTCTTCCGGTCATACGGTCCTGGGTGACCAGCTCCTCCATCGGGGCAAAAAAGATACAGTAAGAGCTGCCCTCAATCCCCTGTTCCTCCCGGAACTGTCCCCGGTTCATCGCGGAAAAAAAGGTCAGCGCTTCCATGGACAGCCCTCCTTCTGCAAATTGTATCGCCTAACGTATCATAACAGCAAAGCTCCCACCGCAGTCTCTCCCGCGGCAGGAGCACTCCTGTTTTTTCCTAAATTGTTTGCGGGTGTCCGCCGCCCTCTTCGGGCAGCCTCCCATATTTGTTCGAGAGAACCACCCGGGGACGCTCCGCCGCCTGTTCCGAATCCCAGGGCAGGATGTCTCCCGGCTCCCGGAGATAGTTGAGGATCTGCCAGATCCCCTCCCCGGTATAGGAGCTGACCCGAAAAATCGGGTGGCATCCCGCCAGCTCCAGCCAGCCCTGCGCCCGGTCCGGATCACCGTCCGGATGGTCAATCTGGGTCACAATGCCGATCACCGGGCGGTTGCAGCAGGCCGTCACACAGGGTGGGTAGAGCGAGTACGGCTCGGTGGAGCTCAGCAGCAGCCCCACCACGTCGGCCTCATAGGTATAGAGCGCCAGCGCCTTCGCCAGGCTGGCGTTTTCTGCATACTCCCCCGGCGTGTCAATCACCACATCATAATGGTTTATGTACTGTGTCTTGTGATAGTGGATCACATCGCCCTTCAGCGCCTGCGTGAGGGTGGTCTTTCCGCATTCGCTCCGGCCCATTAAAATAATTTTCTTCATGTCCTCGTAATTTCACAGATGGTAAACCCCAGGTGATTCTTCAGATAGGTCAGGATACTGGACACCGCGGCCTGTACGTTTGAAATGCGTCCGGTAAAAATGAGGGTTCCGCTGAAGCGGTCAATAAACCCCATCTCCACCTTGGAGGTCTTGGTCGCAATATCGCCCGCGATTACGGAAATTTCAGAGGGCGTCATGCTCAAAATTCCGATGGCGGCCTGCTGGTAGTCCACATTGGGATTGAGGCCCAGCTTCTGATAGATAATCTCATCCGGGCTTGCAATAATATGGGCCAGAGTGACCTGCTTGCCGGGCACCATCTCCTGAACAAGCCGCATCTTCCCCTCCTGCACGGTTCCAAAGTCCATTAAGTCCATCCTATTTCACCTCGTTTGCTCCGCTCAGGCCCAGCGCCGCCTTGATTCTGGGCATATTATAGCCTACAATCTCCTCCGCGCCGATCACCGTGACCGGCAGGCCCGTATAGCCGCGGCTCTCCATAAAGGCCTGCCCGGCCTTATCCTCCGCGAGGTTGATCTCCTCATAGGAGATCCCGCCCTGTCTCAAAAACTCCTTTACGCTGCGGCAGTAGCTGCAACCGGGCATCGTATAGATGCGCACGGGTGCCGTACCCGCCAGCACCGGAGCCTCGCGTTCCGATATGTCCGGGCGGAGGTTTTCCTCCCCGGCCTTCCAGCCAGCTGCGCACAGGCCGCCGGTTTTCAGCGCGGCCAATACCCGGAGCACCTCCTCCGGATTGCGGCCGATGTTGTTGTCGTGGATTACGCTGTAGCGCACTTTTTGCTCCGGGTCAATCAGGAACAGCCCACGCAGGGCCACCCCCTCCTCCTCCAGCAGCACCCCGTAATCGGCGCAGACCCGCAGAGTCTGATCCGCCGCCATGGGGTAACCCAGCCCGCCCAGGCCGTTGCGCTGCCAGGCCTGATGGGTGTAGACGCTGTCCGTGCTCACGCTGAGCAGCTCCGCTCCGGCCGCACGGAAGGCCTCCCGGTGCTCTGAGAAGGCTGTGAGCTCTGTGGGACAGACAAAGGTGAAGTCCATGGGGTAGAAGAACAGCACCAGCCATTTCCCGGCATAGTCCGGCAGCGCAACGCGCACAAAATGTTCTCCGTCCGCCGACAGCGCCTCCATGGAAAAATAGGGCGCCTGCTTTCCAATGAGTCGTTCCACAGAGCTCACAATCCTTTCTTACCAATTCTTATTTATCCGGCTTATAGAAGCACTGAGAGCAGTCGTCCTCCTTGGCCTCCTCCCGCTTCTGCCCGTCCTCGGGCTGGTAGAAGCACTGGGGACACTCCTCCTCCGGCCTTTCCTCCACTGCCTCCGGCTGGTAAAAGCACTGGGGGCACTCTTCCGGCTCACCGCTCCTGTCGGGGGCGTGGTACATACCCTGGGGCACGCGCTCCCCCTCCCCAGGCTTTTTGCGGTTGGGTGCTGGATAGTGGCAGTTGGGACAATCCTGTGAAGCCATACTGATGGCCCTCCTTTCCGCGTCTGTTCCTGTTTCCCTTAGTTCGTCAGCTTGTCAATCAATCCCGGATGGGGCGATGCGATCACGCTGCTGCTTGTAATATCCCCGGTCTCCTCCAGTTGATTCATCGCGGCCTTAACCGCAGAGCGAACCGCGGAAACCTCGCCGGTGAGAATAACAAAGCCCTTGCCGCCCAGGCCGCGGGCAATGCGGATCTCCATCAGGCGGACGTTCGCCGCCTTGGCGGCATAGTCCCCCGCCTCAACGGCAGTCAAAGCCGTCATGGTCTCGATCACGCCGATGGAGGCGATGTGTCCTACCTCCGACGTGCCCACGATCGCCTCCGGGACGGAAGCGTGCACGTTGTTGATGGTGTGGTGCCCGACCAGATAGATGCCCGCTGTCTGGCGGCCGCTCTCCATGGCGCTCTTCACAGCGCCTACCGCGCCGCAGATGATAATGACATATTTACCCGGACAGGTGGGGGTCGCGGTCAGCAGCTCCACATTGGCGGCCTTCAGCACCGCATCGGCGGTTTCAATGCCGACGGGGATGCTTTTCAATTCCAGTAATCCGATGGACTTTCCCATAACTGGCCTCTTTTCCTATGGATTCCTCTGTTGGCTCAGGCATTGATCACGCTGCTGACAGCGTTGATCACAATCGTCAGGATAAAGATCGTGGTAGCAGGGGGGTCGATGTGGGTGTCGCAGTGGCTGTTCAAGCTCTTGCCCACCAAGTCGCCCAGCAGGGAGCCCAGGATGCCGAAGAGCACGCCCAGCAGAGCGCCCGCAGGGCCCCAGGCGGTGATGCCGGCCACGGCAGCCAGCCCGGAGGGCAGGAAAATGTGGTGAGTCGCGGGCGTGGCGAAGCCGGTCTGGGTGAAGATCAGCGTGATCGCCGCAAAGCCGAAGCACACGATCGGGAAGATGCTGAACGCGGCGGTAAACTCATTCTCGTACAGGAACGCGGCGATGAAGCTCACCACAATGCCGATGCCGCCGCCCAGTACCACGTTATAGACGAAGCCCTTCCCGGTGGCGAACCACTCGCGCTTTCCGGAGCCGGTGTACTTGCCGGTCAGGCCGGTCTTGCCGAAGGCCAGACGGGTGACAACCGCCAGAATGAAGACGGTGATGCCGGGCAGGTCGGTGGTGGCGGGGCCGGCGCTGCCGATGACGGGCAGCAGTCCGATGCAGTAGTGGATCAGGAAGCCCAGCACCCCGAAGATGCCGCCCACCAGGAGCACGTCGGGCTCACCCAGGCCGTTGAGGGAGGACAGGATGTCGGTGCCGGAGGCCAGCTTGCCCTTGCGGCCCGCATAGCCGGCGGCGGCCACGCCGCCGGCAAAGGCGATGTGGGGGCCGACAAAGGAACCAAAGGCGAGGTAGTTGACTGCAACATCGCCGCCCACGCCGGCAGCCGTCAGGACTCCGCCCACCAGGGCGTAGATACCAGTCATAATAAAGGCGGGAAGGGCGCCCATGTAAGCGCCGATAATGCCGCCGCCAAATGCGGCGATCAGAGCCAAGATATCCATAAATCAGTTCCTCTCCAATCTTTATTGTTGGATGGTAATCTCTCTCTCGGTCACTGCGGTCACCGTGCCCGCGATGCTCGCGTGAAGGTTTGCCCCCAGCTTTCCCTCTGGGGCCGCCGCAATCAGGGCTCCCTTCTCCACTCTGTCCCCTGCGCGCACCACAGGCTGGGCGGGTGCGCCCACCCCCTGGCTCAGCGGCAGGGTCACCATTTGATAGTCGCAGGAGCTGTCCTCCATCGGGGCGGGGACATCATAGCCGTCCAGCCCCAACTGGTGAATCAGCTTGTGAACCGGGTATCGCTTGTACTGCCGGAACGGCGCGGCCGCCTCCGGCTGGTTGTGCAGCGCATTGCGGACACCCTTCTTTCCCATCTCGCCCTTGAGCATCCCGTTCAGTTTCCAGGGCTGAAGCCCCATCACGCAGGCGTACTCGCACAGGCGGCAGCCGCAGCACAGGAAGGCGTTCATGGGGGTATACTCCGGGTCACAGAGGGCGCCATAGGCGGCCAGGCGCATCATCTTGTGCGGCTGGATGCGGTGCCCCAGCAGGCCCCGCGGGCAGACCTCGGAGCACAGGGAGCACTGCATACAGGCCACGCGGGCATCCTGGAGCATCCGCGGCACGGGCCGGTTCAGGCTCTGGAGGAGGGAATGGCCCTCCGGGACCACGATGAGTCCCTTTGTGGTCTTGGTAATAGCGCTTCCGGTGCTCACCACACGCCCCATCATGGGCCCGCCGTTGATGACCTCATAGTGCTCCACGGTGGGGCCGCCCGCCAGGGCCAGCGCCTCCGCCACTGTGATTCCCAGGGGCACCTTCATGGTCTTGGGGGTGCGCACCGCACCGGTCAGCGTGACATACTTCTCAATCACCGGGGCCTGATGGCGGACGGCCGCCAGCACATTGAGGGCCGTCTCCACATTGCTGACCACCACGCCCACATTCAGGGGGATGCCCCCCTCCGGGACCACGCGTCCGGTCACCTCGTAGACGATCACCTGTTCGTCACCGGCGGGATAAAATGCGCCCATCCGGTGAATCCTCAGCTTGGGATGCCTGGATAGCTCCCGCTCCAGCGCCTCCACCGCCGCGTGGTAGTGCTCCTTGAGCGCCACCACGCCCTGGGACGCCCCGACCTGCTCCACGAGCAGATCGAGGGCGTCCAGCAGGTCGCCGGCCTGGAGGGCCATCAACTGCTGATCCACCCGGAGCAGCGGTTCACACTCCGCTCCGTTGATGATGACGGTGTCCGCCTGGGCCTTGAGCTTCACATGGGTGGGAAATCCGGCGCCGCCGGCGCCCACCACACCGGCCTGTTCCACCAGGCCGAGCAGATTCTCTTGCATAATGGCCCAAACCTCCGTTTATCTGACGTCCATCCCTCCGACGAGCACGCATCTGCGGCGCCGGGCAAAGGATTTGGCCGAAGTCAGGCCCTCTCCGGTGGGACCGGCGATGGTAAACGTGGTATAGCCCTCGCCGCCTACGCCGATGCCGGCGTAAGAGGGGCCGTTTTTCACAAAAATCGTGGTCTGGATGAGCTTGGCCATCTTGGTCAGCTTCTCCACATTGCGGGAGTGCATCATGGCGGTGTGGCGGTTGCCGTGCTCCACCCGGACGGCCATCTCAATGGCCCGGTCCACGTCGGGAACCCGCACCAGAGGCAGGATGGGCATCATGAGCTCCACCTGCACGAAGGGGTGGTCCTCCTTGGCCTCCATGAGGATCACTTTCACGTCATCGCCCACGGTAATGCCGATCTTGTCCAGGATGTACTTGGCGCTCTTGCCCACAAACTCGGTCTTGGGGCTCTTGCCCTCCTTGGTCACCAGCTCCACCAGCTGGCTGATCACGGCGGGGTCCTTGACCTCGTAAGCACCGTTCTTCTTCATGTTGAAGATCAGGTAGTCGGCCACGGAGTCCACGGCGATGACTTCCTTCTCGGCGATGCAGGGCAGGTTGTTGTCAAAGGAGCAGCCGTCCACGATATCCTTGGCGGCCTTCTCGATGTCGGCGGTCTCGTCCACCACGACGGGGGGATTGCCGGCGCCGGCGCCGATGGCCTTCTTGCCGCTGGAGAGCACCGTTTTGACGATGGCGGGGCCGCCGGTGGCCACCAGCATGCGGATCTTGGGGTGGCTCATCATGGCGTTGGTGTTCTCAATCGAGGGGGCGGACACGGTGACCACCAGGTTGGCGGGCGCGCCTGCCTTGCAGAGGGCCTTGTTGATGAGCTGAATCAGGTGCAGGGACACCTTCTTGGCCCGGGGATGGGGGCTGAACACCACCGCGTTCCCCGCCGCCAGCATGCCGATGGAGTTGCAGATGATGGTCTCAGTGGGGTTGGTGGTGGGGGTGATGGAGCCGATCACGCCGAAGGGCGAGTACTCCACCAGGGTCAGGCCGTCGTCGCCGCTCATGGCGTCGGTGGTCAGATCCTCGATGCCGGGCGTCTTGACCGCGGCCAGACGGTTCTTGATGAGCTTGTACTCATAGCCGCCCATGCCAGTCTCCTCCACGGCCAGGCGGGAGATGTACTCCAGATTCTCCTGGTCCAGCACCACGTCGCGGATGGCCTGGACATAGCAGGCCCGGTCGTGCATGGAGCGGTTCAGATACTCCCGCTGGGCCTCCACGGCCGCGTCCACCGCGTCGTTCATGCTCTCAAATACACCCCAGTCCCCGCCGGACGGGCAGGTCTGGGCGGAAGCGGTCTCCGTGCTCAGTTGGGATACAACCCGCTTCACAATGGATTCGACCACATTCTCATCAATGTTCATTTGCTGTTCCTCCTTAGAGAGACATCGCGTACCATGCGATGTCCATATCCTGTTCCACCGTACCGCCGGATACGCCGATGCCGCCCACGACTTCCCCGTTTACCACGTAGGGGAAGCCGCCGCCGAACAGCACGATTTTCCCGGGAGCGGAAGCGTCAATGCCGTAGAGCGGGCCGTCCGGCCGGGCCGCCTGGCCCAGCTCATGGGTCGGCATCTGGAAGGCGTTGGCGGTATAGGCCTTTCCGGCCGAGACGTCCACGCTGCCCAGCAGCGCGCCCTCCATTCTCTGGAGCAGGACCAGATTGCCGCCGCTGTCCACCGCGGAGAACACCACCGGAACCCCGAGCTGTCCGGCCCGCTCCACGGCCCGCTGGGCCATCCTCTGGAGCGATGCCAGGCTAAAGGGGGGCAGGCCGCCCTCCGGGGCGGACAGCTGTTTCCGGACCAGCGCAGTCACCTGCGCCCTCAGGCGCTCCTCCTGCGTCAGATCCTCTTGAAGCCTGGCCAGCGCGTATACCGCGTCGGACAGGCGGTTGATGTAGCGGGCCAGCACCTCGCGTACCGGCTCGTGCTCCGCCAGGGCCACCACATGGCGCTCCGCCCGGCGGACAATGGTACGGGCCACATGGAGCGCCGCCGAGGCGGGGTCCACGCCCGGAATGACGAAGTGAGTCTGTTTCCCGGTGGTCTCGGTGCACTTGTCCACCACGCCCTCCAGAAAGGCCACGTCCTCCTCCGAGATCTTTCCCGTCAGCCCGGCCGCACCCTGCTCGTCGCTGGCCAGTTCCGCCCCCAGGGCGAACAGCCGGCCCTGGATGCGGTGAACCGTGGTGCGGATATATTCCCGGTCGGTCTGGGCATACGCCAGCCCCAGCATGGAGTTGGCCTCGTCAATGGTGCCGTAGCACTCCACCCGCAGGCTGGACTTGCTCACCCGGGAGCCGCCTACCAGGCTAGTCTGGCCCTTGTCTCCGGTTTTGGTGTAAAGATTCGCCATCAGCCCACCTCTACCGTATCCACAATGCCCACGATGGAGGTATCCACCGGGGCGTCACCCTTGCCGAACACATAGCGCGCGGAGCTGCCCTTGCAGACAATGACAATCTCGCCGGTGCCCGCTCCCACGGAGTCCACGGCCACCTCGCTGGTGCCTTCCCGCTCCAGGCGCTCCGTCAGCTTTTCCACAACCAGGAGCTTCATCCCCACCAGATGCTCGTTCTTGCTGGTGGAAACCACCGTCCCGATCACTCTTCCCAAATACATTTTGCCACCTGCTTTACGTCTCTTTTCGGATGCAGATGTCCCGGCGGCGCGCCTCATCGGCGGCCAGTTGGGTAATCAGGGTCTCCCGCGGCACCCACAGGGTGCTGTGAGGCGGGCAGCCCTGGACGTGGCGTCCGCTCAAAACCCGGCCCTCCAGCCGGATGCGGGCAGCCCCCTCCTGCTTCCGGGGCGCGGCCTCCGGCCTCGCAGCCGGTGCCGCCGTCCGGGCCTGTGCCCCGCCAACCGCCCGCAGCGCCTTGTCATAGAGGCCGCCGGAGGTGGTCAGGCGCGCGCCGAAGGAGCGCAAGGTCTCCAGATTGTTCCGAAGCGCCTGCTTCAGCGGCTCCGCCATATGGAAGCCGCGCTTCAGGCGCTCGGCGTGATCCGGGCAGCAGCCGTCGATGTTCACCACCACGTTCTTTCCCCGCATCAGGCCGTCCAGAATAACGGCGGACGCCGGTGTGTCCGCCATGCAGGCGGCCACGTGGGCGGCGGTATGTACCGTCATGGCCGGAACCAAAATGGTGTCGTACCGGGCGGTCAGCGCCTCCGGAGTCTCCTCCGGAGTCTCCACCCACAGCTTCTCCGGCTCCAGAACGGAGCGGAGCCGTTCCACGTCCAGCAGGCCGGACGCCCCCCGGGAGAGGAGCACCCGGAACGTGAAGCCCTCTCCGCGCAGGCGGCCCATGGCCTCCAGCGCGGCGGCCTCACCAATGTTGGAACCGGTGTAGACTACCAGCGCCTGCTTCTGCCGCGCCAGGAGCTTCTCCACAACGCGCTGGGCCAGAATCTCGACAAACGCCTCGTCCGCCATTCCGCGCAGTTGCTCCGTCGTCAACGGTCCTCACCTACTTTACAGCTTGCAGTTTACGGCAATCCCCAGGGGCGTCACCAGCAGCGGAGCCGCCGGCTTGACCACGGGGACACCCAAAAATTTCTCAAATACCGATTCAAATTGGGTGAAACAGCACGCGCCGCCCACCACATAGACCGCCTCCACCGGGTACTCCCGTAGGTAGTTCCGGACAATGGACGCCATTTTCTCCACAACCGGCTTGATCACAGGAAACACATTGGCCTCCTGCGCCGGATCCCGCTTGGCCAATTCGGCCTCCTGGGTATTCCAGCCGTGGAAGCCAGCCAGCACCAGTGTCATGTGGGTGCCTCCTGTGGGCTCGTCGCCCGTGAAGATCACCTTTCCGTCCTTCAGGACGCTGATGCCTGTGGTGCCGCCGCCCACGTCCACCACCGCGCCGTCGGAAATACCCAGCACGGAGGAGGCCGCCGTGGGTTCATCCACGATGTTGGTCAGGCGGAAGCCCGCCGCCTCCACGACGTTTCCGATGGCCTTCACATTGCCCTCAAGGATGCCGGGCGGGATGGCACAGGCTCCGGCGTCCAGCATGACGCCCAGGCGCTCCTCCAACTGTCCTTTCAGATGTGTGACCGCCCGAACCGCCCCCATGTAGTCCACCACGATACCGTCCCGGACCACTGTGGAGGGATAAGAGGCCCCGGCCACCGGCCGGTTCTGCTCATCCACCACCGCCAGCACGATGTTGGCGGTGCCCAGATCCACTCCGGTACGCAGCGTACCCTCCCAGGCATTGCAGCCTCCGGTTTGAATCAGCCGCTCAAATTCCAGAAGGGTCTCATTGGCCTGCGTCAGCTCCTGGCCCACCTCTGCCCTGCCTCCTTCCCGGCTCAATCGTCAAGGAAAAAGGCCCGGTCGCCGTTTTTGACGCCCAGAGCATTGGCCTCTTCCACATCAATGTGCATTTCCAGCGCGTACTTGTCAGAGACGCGCACCAGCACATTGCAGAGGATCGCGCCCCGCAGGCCGTCGATCTCCGTTTGGATATACTGGCCGTCCTCCACGCCGAAGCGCGCCGCGTCCTTCGGAGTCATGTGCACATGCCGCAGCGCCGCGATCACGCCGCTGTCCTTCTTTACACTCCCACAGGGCCCGATGATCTCAATGCCCGGGGTATCCTTCAACTGACCGGACTCGCGCACCGGGGGCTTGACCCCCAGCGTGAAGCCGTCGGCGATGGAGATCTCTACCTGCGTCTGAGCGCGCAGGGGCCCCAGCACGCGCACGCGGCTGAGCTCCCCTTTGGGCCCGCGGATGGTGACGGTCTCCTCCGCAGCATACTGCCCCGGCTGGCCGAGCATTTTTTTGACCGTCAGCTCGCTGCCCGGACCAAACAGGGCGTCCATGTCCGCCCGGTCCAGATGGACATGGCGGTTGGAGACCCCAATGGGGGTGGAGCGCTCCAGCCGCTGCTGCTTCTGGAGCTCCTCCACCACCATGCGGGTGATCTGGCGGACAATCTCTGCTGAAACCACGTTGTTCTTGTCCATGCCTCAAGCCTCTTTTTACAGGCCCTTCGGCAGAATCTTCTCCACGTCGGTGTGGGGACGGGGGATGACGTGCTGCGCCACGATCTCGCCCACCTTCTCGGCGGCGCAGGCGCCGGCGTCCACCGCGGCCTTGACCGCGCCCACATCGCCGCGCACCATGACGGTGACCAGGCCGGAGCCGATCTTCTCATAGCCCATCAGCGTAACGTTGGCGGACTTGGTCATGGCATCGGCCGCCTCGATCGCGCCGACCAGACCCTTTGTCTCGATCATACCCAGAGCTTCACCCATTGTGATAACCTCCTAGAAAATATCAGAAAAATCAGTGCTGCCGTCCCGCTTTTCTGCGCGGTTCAGCGTTTTGCGGACTTCTTCCCCCGCCGTTTGGAGGGCGTCTCCTTCGCCTTTTCAGAGGGGGCTTCCTTCGGAGACTCCATCGCCTCCGAAGCGCCCTCCTCTGCGGGCTGCGCCTCCTCCGGAGACTCCGTCGTCCCCGAAGGCTCCACCTCAACGGGCTGTACCTCCTCCAGAGACTCCGCCGTCCCCGAAGGCTCCACTTCAACGGGCTGTACCTCCTCCGGAGACTCCGTCGTCCCCGAAGGCTCCACTTCAACGGGCTGTACCTCCTCCGGAGACTCCGTCGTCCCCGAAGGCTCCACTTCAACGGGCTGTACCTCCTCCGGAGACTCCGTCGTCCCCGAAGCACCCTCCTCTGCGGGCTGCACGTCTGCCGGAGACTTCGGCGGCTCCGGCGGATCCGTTGGAGCGGGCGGCGCAGGCGGCTCCGGCGGCTGATCTCCCACCGTGTCGGTGTTGTGGATCAGGCCGGTCAGCCCCATGGACGGCCGCGCGATTACCCGGGTGCTTACCACCCGGCTCACCTTGCCGGCGGCAATCCGCGCGGCGTCTACCGCCGCCTTCACCGCGCCCACATCGCCCAGGATCTTGATGGTAGTCCAGCCTCCGCCTTTGGTCAGCTCATAGCCCACCAGCTCCACATTGGCCGACTTCACCGCCGCATCGGCGGCCTCGATGCCGGCCGCCAGGCCTTGGGTCTCTATGAGTCCCAGGCTTTTTTGCTGCATGCTCTCACCTCCTGTCCAGGGCCTTCAGCGGCAGCTTTTTCACTAGCCGCGCCGCATTGGCCCCCAGCGCCCGCACCGTCTCCATACCGGAATTGGCGGGAATACGGAACAGGGGCTGCTCGCGCTCCAGCTTGGAGTAGTGGAGAACCAGCGCCTGTCGGTCCAGGCCGATTCCCACCTCCAGCCGGGAGCTCCGGGCGGCCTCCCAGGCCAGGGACAGGGCGTCGCCCGTCCCGGCTGCGGCCTCCCAGGGAATGCCCTCCTCCTCCATGCCGTACTGGAGCTGCCGCAGTACCTCCTGCGGGGTGTCCTCTGCACAGCGGACATGGACGGTGGGCTTGATCCTTTCTTGGATTACGGGCATATCAGCCCCTCCCTTCCGTCAGGGAGAGCACCAGCCCGGTGGCCACCGCGTTGCGGGGGCCTTCGGTGCCGCGGATATTTCCGCGGCCCGCGACAACCTTGTACTGGGAAAGTGCATCGGTCACCATCTGCGGAACCTCGAAGTCCAGCGCGGAGCCGCCCACCAGCACCACGAACTGAATATCCCGGACATTGCCGGTGGGGCTGACCCGGGTCAGGGCCCGGATCGCATTGGTGACGAACACCTTCTGCTTGGCCTGCTGCCGGATGAGCCGGATCTTCTCCATGCTCCAGTCACCCTCCAGGGGGAGCAGCTTGCCCTCCTTGAGAATGACCACCTTGGCAAACAGGTTGGGATCCAGCGGCTGCTGGAAGAACTCCACGGTGCCGTTTTCATGGCGGATGTGGAACAAGCTCTCCACCTTGGCCAAGGGGTACTTTTTCACATCCTCCGCCGTGTCAAAGTCGGGCAGTCCCATCTCCGACTGGATCAGGAGTGTGACCATGTTGCCCGCTCCGGCCAGGTGGATGGAGTGGATCTGTCCCTCGGCGTTGATGATGGAGGCGTCCGTCGAACCGGCGCCCATGTCCAGAATGGCCAGGGGCTTGTTGGTGCCCGGGGTGGTGAGGGCGCCGCGGATGGCCATGTCGGCCTCCACGCCGCCCACCTCGACCGGGACGCCGATCTGCTGGGCAAATTCCCGGGCGATGGCCTCCATCTGGAGGCGGTCCGCCTTGACCATGGCGGCGATGCCCACGGCGTTCTCCTGGGAAAACTCGTTGGCCAGGCCGCCCTGAACCTTCTGGGGTGTGAATGTGTCGACCGCCAGCAGATCCTGAATCTTGATGTCCCTGGGGTGCTGGCTAGTCAGATTCGCCATGACCTGGCGCACCTTCTCCAGCATGCCGCCGGCGTTGGTTCCCGGCTCTCCCCGCACATCCTCCAGGCTGGGAATGGACTCCACGGCCTTCATGATCTTGTCGGCCCCGTCGTCCACATCCACTTTGACGCTGCGGTTTTCCCCCAGCAGCTCAATCGTGCCGGCCGGAATTTTTCGCTCCTTCACGTCTCCGGCCGGGGTCTTGATCACCACCGCCGAGCGGTTTCCAATCAGGGCCCGGGCGATGGGCACCACCTGCCGGGTCTCGTCAGAGGACAGGCCAAACAGGGTGGCGATGCCGTAGGGGTTGGAGAGCACCTCCACCACGCCGCCCACGGCGGCCACCTCCACGGCGGAGCGCATGCCGATGGGCACCTTGTCAATCAGCGCCACCTCGTCCACGATCGGGATCTTGCAGGTCAGGCGGTTGTGAATCAGCACGCCGTCATCCCGCTGGACAATGGCTGCGGTGACCTTGCGGTCCCCGGCGGTGGCCCGGTTGATCAGCCGGGCCGCCACCTCAAAGTCCACCGTCCCGGGCACCACTGCAATATAGTCCTGCCCGACCGGAGCCTGTTCCAGCTCCGTGATGAGGACCGTCTCTCCCACTCCCACGCCCATTCCGCCGGGTGTGGCGGGGTTGTGGCCGATCATGGTGGACTCGGTGATGATGGTCTCGGTAATGGTCTCCATGGCCACATCGCCGATGACGGGGGCGGCTTCGTTCAGGCGCACCTCCGACAGCTCCTTGAGCTCCAGCCCGGCCTTCTCCAAAGCGTTGGTCAGGGAGTGAAAGATGCCGTTGATGTTCTGGCGGGTCCCCTTGATGCCCGTGGTGGGGACGGTTCCGCTGGCCAGAAAGACCGCGTGACCGTCCTCGATGCGGGCCAATGCTGTCTCTGTTGTCGCGTTTCCGATGTCAATGCCTGCGACCAGTTTCATTCTGGGGCCTCCTGACTCTGGAGTATGATTAGAACTTCTTCAGGCGGCCGCGCTTCTCATAAACCTCGGCAGCCTCCCGCACCAGGGAAGCGGCGGTCTTGGCGCCGTACTTGCCGTCCAGCTCGCCGGCGATGTCCAGCAGCTCCTGCTTGGTGGAGCGGTAGGGACGCAGGGCATTGTAGATCTCCAGCAGGCGGTCGTCGGGCACGGCGATGAGCTCGGCTGCGCGGCGCAGGTTGCCGGCAAAGGCCTCGCGGTGGACGGACTCGGCCACCTGGGCCTGCATCTCCAGGGTCTCGGGCGCGATGCGCATGTCGTCGGCGGAGAGCTCGCCGTTGATGACCTTCTCATAGCTCAGAGAGGTGAAGTCCTTGCCGGTGGGGGTCTTGATCTGGTCGGCCATGCTCTCGGCCAGAGGATAGTTGGCCGCGGTGACCTTGGAGCCGCAGCCGGAAGCGGCGGCGGGCGCGGAAGCGGGCGTGCCGTTCTTCATGGCGGCCATAACCTGCTCCACGATCTGCTTCATCAAAAGTTCCTGATCCATAAAACGTGCTGCCTCCTTTACTGGAACGAGACCGTAACGGCCTGCGGCTTCTTGTTGTTGTCCACCAGCTCAGTCTCCTTGATGTGGAGCAGGGCGGACAGCGCCTGATAGGTGGGGCGGGCCATCTGGTCGTTCCTGGTGGGAACCGGCGTGGGGGACTCGCCCTTGGCGTACTTGGCGGCGTTCTTGCCGATCTTGCGGTAGGTGTCCAGGTCGATCAGAGGCGCCTGGGAGAACAGCTCCAGATTGGACAGGTTGGGCAGGTCCTTCTGGTGGATAACTGTGGTGCCCTTGGACTGGATGCCGATACCGATGCCGGAGCCGGAGTACTCGGCGGCCACATGGGCGATGAAGGAAACATCGGAGGTGTGGTACACCTTGATGATGCGCCACTTCAGGCCCTCCTCCTCGATGCCGGCGATGATCTCGCGGAGCACCTTGTCATGGGGCAGGTCGATAATGGTCTTAACCTGCTTGGTGCCGAAGGCGGGCGCCAGGCCGATGACCACCTCGTCGGCGGCGGTGCCCTTCCGGGCCTCGCCATTCTCGGTGATGGTCAGCTTGCCCGCGGCCGCGGCGACAGGCGCCGCAGCGGGGGCGGCGGCGGTGCCGCTCACCTCGCCCATCTCCTTCAGGACCTCTTCAATTACACTGCGCAGCGTGTTTTCATCAAACGTCATGACTGCTTCACCCCTCTTAGATATCTTCCGGACGGATGGCGTTGGGAATGTTCTTCAGCTGGTTCCAGCGCTCCTCGCTGATCTGGTAGCCGGTCATGGGCCCGTGATACTCGTTGGGCACATTGACGGCGGAGAGCACGTGGAACTGCTCGTCGAAGATGGAGGCGGTGTGCAGGTAGTCGCCGGCCACCTTCTGGCGAAGCATGTTGTAGATGTTGTGAGCCACATCGGGGAAGCCGGCGCGGTCCAGCGCCTTCACGAAGTCAACGCCGGTCACCTTGCGGGCCATCATGTCCTCGATGGCCTTCAGATCCTCGTTGACGTTGCGCTCGGGCATGTCGTTGGAGCCGTTGGCATAGGTGGCGGCCTCCACCTCGGCGTCGGTGATCTCGGGCAGGCCCAGCTCACGGAACATGCCCTGCAGGGCGCGGGCGGCCTTGTTGCGGGCCTTGAGCACGTCCTCCTCGCGGACGGGCTGCAGGCCGCCGTCGATCTTCATGTCGCGCTGGATGATGGTCCAGTCGTCGTAGTCCTCGGCGTCCCAGTTGGAACCGGCGAACATGTTGTCGTAGTTGGGGGTGGCGGAGTAGCCGGAGCAGATGTAGTCGGTGCCGGAGAAGAGCTGAGGCACGGTACGGGCCACGCGGCGCAGGTCGGAGTGGGTAAAGGTCTGGTCGTTGGAGGTGGTGGACTCCAGATCCAGCAGCATGGCGATCAGGTTCTCAGCGGCCACGGCGCGGATGCCGCCGGGTACGCCGGCGGGCACGCCGATGCAGGACACGGAGCCGTTCTGCGTACCCTGCACGCCGGCGCCCTTGGTGACAGCCAGGCAGCGGGCCTCCAGGTACAGCATGCTCTTGCCCTCGGCATAGCCCATCTGGACCTCGGAGCCGGTGCCGGAGGTAAAGCGCATCTTCAGGCCGCGGCTGGCGTAGCAGCTGGCCAGGAACGCCTTGGAGTAGGGGGTGTCGTCGCCGTCCATGAAGACGGGCTCGGTGCCGTAGACGGAGATGGTCTCCGCGTAGGTGGTGAAGCCGCGCATGCCGAGCTGCAGCTCGGTGGCTTCCTCCAGGGCGCACTGGGTCATGACGCCGGGGCGGCCCACCTGAGCGCCTACGAACAGGGCCATGGCGTTAAAGGGGGCGTAACGGGCGACGGCCACGGTGGTCTCCATCTCGGCGAAGCCGCGGACGCCGGCCTCGGCGGCATCCGCCGCGATCTGAACCGGGTTGTCGCGCACGTTGGTGACGTGGCACTGGTTGGCGGGCATCATGCGGGCGCGCATCTTGGTCATGCCCATCATGATCTCCACGATGTTCAGCTTGCCTACGACCTCGGTCAGCTTGGCGGGGGTCAGGGACAGGGTGATGTCCAGGATCTCCTCACGGGAGACGTTGATGTCCACGATCTTGCGGGCGATCTCCAGGGAATCCATGGCCATGGCCTTCTCCGCGTTGCCCAGGCGGATGGCGTGGTCGGCGATGAAGGTATCGAGCATATCGAAATCGGCGCGGCACTTGCCGTCCATCTCGGTGATGACGCCGTTCTCAATCTTGATGCTGGGCTTGGGGTCGAAGGGGCTGTTCATGGCGATCAGGCCCACCTCAGGCCACTCCTGTACGTAGCCGTCCTGATTGACCGGACGGGCGGCCAGAACTTCAAAACGTTTTGACTTCATAGCTGTCTGACTCCTTCCCGGCAATTACAGAATATAGGGGGTGGTGGTGGACTTGAGCTCCACGCTGGGCTCCAGGGTCTTCAGCACCTGCATGCCCACATCGCGGGCGGCGATGATGGCCTGCTTGACGGCGCCGGAGTCGCCGGTGAAGGTCAGGATGACCTCGTTGGAGAAGCTGGTGCCGCCGTTGGCAGGGGAGCTATAGCCCACCACGTCCACGGTGGCGGCCTTCACGGCGGTATCGGCCAGCAGCACGCCGATGGCGGCGGGAGCGCCGACTGTGATGCCGAATGCCTTGCCGATGGGAGCGCCGAAGGCCTTGTTCAGGGCGTGGCTGGCGCGGGCGGTGTACTGGAACTCCAGGTGGCCGGCGGGGCTGCCGTATACGTCGCCCATGGTGCGCTCCACCTCCCGCAGGCAGACCTCAACGGCGCGGCGGGCATCGGACACGTCCTCGGCGCCGAAGATGATCAGGGAGCCGTGGCCGGCGCCGCCCTCGGTATCACGGGGCAGCTCGATCTTCACGATCTCGCAGTTGGTGGCCTTCACCGCCTCGTCAGCGGCAAAAATCTGGGGACCGGCGCCGGTACGGTCACCGATGATGCCGATGGAGCGGTACTTGGGGTCGATGTCCATCTTCTCGTGGATCTGATGGTCCACGTTGGCGATCACCAGGCCGATGGTGTGGCCGATGGCGGTGCCCACAAACTCCGTCAGGTTGCAGTTCGCGCTGCCATTGTTGCAGCATGCGGCGGCGGGGGCGGAAGTCGCGTCGGACGCGCCCATCTTCTTCATGACCTCGTCCATGACCTTGCTGATCAGTTCGTCTTTCATCTATGTTCCCTCCGAACTCTAATTTAAGTTTCCGTTATGTCGGTTACGCCATATGGGGAAGGATCTTCTCAACGTCGGTGTGGGGTCTGGGGATGACGTGCTGGGCCACGACCTCGCCCACCTTCTCGGCGGAGCAGGCCCCGGCGTCCACGGCCGCCTTGACGGCGCCCACGTCGCCGCGCACCATCACGGTAACCAAGCCGGAACCGATCTTCTCGTAGCCAACCAGACTGACATTGGCGGACTTGACCATGGCATCGGCGGCCTCAATGGCGCCAACCAGGCCCTTCGTCTCTACCATTCCGAGGGCTTCCTGTTGCATATTACTACCTCCTTATTGTGGTCCGCGGCGCGCCTGAAACAGCATTCGCACGCTTTCTGGCGAAATTATACCGGAAACCCTCCCCTGTTTTCTTGGCTGCCATATATACTTTTTTGTCGGAAGTCCTCCACCTGTTCAAAGCCTGTTTGTTTGCATTTCCTATAAACAACGCAAAAAAGCACCCCTTCGGGTGCTTTTTTGTAAATAGAGTGGTGCCGCTTCTCGCTCCGGGATTATCCCCCCATAACCTTATTCAAAAGAGCCTCCACATGCTCCGCCGCAGCCGGTCTGGGATTGGTGGCGGTGGTGGCATCCGCCAGGGCAGCGGAAACAATCTCCCCGCGCAGCTCCTTCACCTTGGAGGGCTCCGCTCCCCACTCCTTCAGGGAGGCCGGGATCTTCAGGGTGCGGTTCAGGCGCTCCACCTCCCGCAGAAGGTTGGTCACGCCCAGCCGCACACTGGGGGCCGGCAGGTCCAAAACCTTTGCCATGCGCTGATACTTTTTTGCTGCGAGGGCGTACTCGCCGTTCCGAATCCGTCCCAAGTCGGCGTTGAACGTAATGATATGCGGCAGCAGCATGGCATTGATACGGCCATGGGCGATGTGGAGCTTGGCGCCGATGGCGTGGGCCATGCCGTGGTTCAGCCCCAGCCCCGCCGAGTTGAACGCCAGGCCCGCCATACAGGAGGCGTTGTGCATCTTTTCCCGGGCCAGCAGGTTTGTGCCGTCCTGAAAGGCCAGCGGCAGGAAGCGAAACACCAGAGAAACCGCTTTCTCACACAGCGCGTCGGAGAAATCGTTGGCTCCCTTGGAGACGTATGCCTCCAGCGCGTGGGTCAACACATCCATACCTGCGTCGGCCGTTACCGAGGCCGGGGCGGAAACTGTAAGCTCCGGGTCCAGAATGGCGACCGGCGGACGCAACGCCTGGCTGTCCAGCGGATACTTGATCCCCTTTGCCCGGTCGGTGATCACGGCGTAGTCCGTGACCTCCGAGCCGGTGCCGCTGGTGGTGGGCACGGCAAAGCACTCCCACCGGTCTGTGTCGATGTGCAGAGTCTCCTTCGCCACCGCCCGGATGGCCTTGGCCGCGTCAATGGTGGAGCCGCCTCCCACGGCGATCATGACCTCCGCACCGCAGTCCTGAAGGGCCTGGACGCCGGCCGCCACCACCTCGATGGGGGGATCCGGCACCACGCCGTCAAATACAGATACCTGGCACCGGGTCAGGTGCCCCGCCACCTTATCCGGCACACCGATACCCGCCATAAAACGGTCGGTCACAATCATAACTTTTTTGTCCTGCACCCGGCGCAGGCGTTCCAGCGCGCCCTCACCAAAAAAGATTCTGGTGCTGAAGCTGAATTCCTCCATGTTTCTCCACCCTTTCCGGCGCTGCAAGGCGTCTGCGCGGCCGGTATCAGCCCGCCCCCTGCTCCCTGAACAGCTCGGAATGGGCTGTCCGGTATTCGCTGGGTGTCACTCCCACCTTTTTCTTGAACGCCTTGCTGAAATAATTTGTCTCGTTATAGGACAGCTCATAGGCGATATTGATGACCGGCATTTCCGTGTCCACCAGCATGCGCTTCGCCATTTCAATTCGGCTGTCCGTCACATAAGTAATATAGTTTTTCCCGGTCATCCGCTTAAAGAGCTTGCTGAAATAGCACGAGCTCATATTCGCGTACTCCGCCGCCTCATCCAGGCTGACCCCCCGCCGGATATTCCGGTCAATGTAATTCAGAATCTTCTGCTCGCTGTCTACCTCGTACAGCCCGCTCTTCTCTATGGCGTCAAAGATCGTGTCCAGCATCCGAACAATAAACTCATAGGTTGCATATTTCCGCTCCTGCTGGTCAAAGCGGACCCGAAAGTGCTCCAGGCTTCCCGACAGCTTCCACTGGGTGGTCCTGCTGAACGGGATTCCGGCTTTCGCCACTCCCTCCGCAAAGCGGACTGCACTCGTGCGGATAACACCCTTATTATCAGTACTTTGATAGAGCAAATCAAGGTATTCTCTTGCGGCATCGGTGCACTTTTTATACTGGAATCTCTGCAGGTGCTCCGTCAGGCGCCTCAGGTAAATCTCCTGCTGGTCGGCGGCGCATCCGCCGCTGCGCTCCTTACGCACCAAGGCGCGCACCGCAGCCAACAACCACGTGGGCCGGTACGGCTTGAGCAGATAATCCCGGACGCCGAGGCGCCAGACATACCCTGCGATTTCCTCCTGCGTCCCCACCGATGTAACCAGGATCGGAGTGTCCGGGGCCGTCTTTCGCGCCGTGGTGACCATATTGCAGTGGGCCACGTCAAACCGTTCAACATCCGCAATGAAGAGATCCACCGCTCCGCTCTGAAGCTGCTGGATGGCCTGCTCCGCCCCGGCTGTGAGGGTGATTTCCGCCTCAGCCCCCAGCCCGGAGCGCAGAATATCCCCTGTAATGCTCTGCTCCAACTCGTTTTCAATCAAAACCAGAATCTGCTTCATGCGGAAGCTCCTTCCCGTTTACAGCACTCTTGAGCCGGCTATCCGTTCCGCTCCAGCGGCAGGTAAAAGCTGACCGCTGCACCGGCCCGCCCGTCTCTCCGCCGGTTGACCATCAGGCGGTATCCCCCTCCCAGCGTCTGCTTCAACAGGCGGTCCACACCGCCTGTATGAAAGTATCCCTCTTCCGCCGCCCCGGATAACTCCTCCGTCAGCTCCTCCACCGAGCGGCTGGTGTCATTGCTGAGAATCTGAAACAGCAGCCTGCCGTTCTCCTCCTCCGCATAGAAATCCAGCTTTCTGGGCTCCGCAGCCTCCGTTTCGGCCCCCTCCAGAGCGCACTCCACAATGGGCTGCAATACCATAAAGGGACAGGATACCTGATGATACTGCTCCGGGACAGAAATAGTATAGGCTAACTTGTCCCGAACCCAAGCCTTCCGTATCCGAAGAAGCGCCCCGATATAGTTCAGTTCTTCCCCCAAGGTGGAAATTTTTTGCTCTGCCCCCGCTGCATAACGCATCATGTCTGCAAAATCGTATGAAACCGCCTCTGTTTTGGCCGCCTTCTCCTCATAGGCTAACTTTGAGATAATGTTCATGACAAAAAAGAAGTAGTGGAGCTCTGTCCTGCGGCGGGCCGTATTGCTCTCCTGCTTCTGTACCTGCTTTTCCAGGTCCAGACGGGCCGCCCGCTCCTCCGAGAGCTGCTTTTCCTTCTCTCTCAGGACTCCATCCGCCCCCTTTCCAGTCCGCCTTTCCACAAATGTCACGATGATGTCGCGCAGCAGCTTTACAGATGCCTCCACTTTTTCATAGGTGACGACCTCCAGCTTCTGGTAAGCCTCCTCCCATTCCTTATCCCGTTTCCAATTGGGACGCTGTGGGAGGATGTGCTCCAGCTCCCGCTCGCTCTCCTCCTGTAGCCGCACCTGCCCGCCCAGCACCGCTCCCATATAGCTTCCATTGACAATGAGAGGAACCGCGAAATCCACCAGATCGGCGTGGCAGCGGTAAATGTACGGCTGTCCGGTGATCGCGGCGTGAAGTCCGCCGTGCGCGTCGCATTGCTCACACATCTCTGCAAATCCCTTTGCCTGTCTCCCCAGCATGCAGTGAGATGTGAAGCCGCTGTATTTGGTAATGGGTATGCCTTTGTAATCCACCGTGATAAATGCAAGGCCCATCGCTTTTGAGCAATTATCCTGGATGTTCTGCAGCAGGTCCAGATCAATAAAATCGGACAATTTTCTTGCGTCCTCCATGCCCCTCTATCCTCCTTCTCAATTTTCCGTTCCGCCCCATCTCCCGGCGCAGACAAAGGGTTTTACTCTACCGGATATCCGGTAGCGCAAGTGGGTACCCACTTGCGCACCAGCCATGTTTTTTCTCTATTATAACAAAAAAGTCCATTTGAGCAACACCACTTTATCCAAATAATTACTTTTTTGAGAAAAAAACACATGGCAAGCCCGCCATGTGTCTTAATTTGCTGCGTTTATTCCAGGCAATCCAGGTAAATTTGCGTAACCGCTCCGATGGCCTGAACCGCATCCTCCATCGTATCCCACCGCTCCCGCTCAAGCAGAAGGTACCGGCTGAGCACCAGGCAGAGCTCATGCGCCTGTCCTCTGGCCTTCCCGTCCAACTGAGCGAACTCCGGGGTCAGAGATGTTGTAATCTGGGGGAAACAGGGCACCGCCGCAAACCCAAGCACATCCGGCAGAAACCCACGGGCTAGGTGCTCACAAAACCCGCCCGATCTCTGATAAATCGGCTTTGCATCCTCTCTCCAAAACTCCGTAAAGTGCTCCACAAAGGAGTAGTAGAGCTCCAGCAGGCTGGAGAGGAGATAGGAGAGAAAGGTACGGCGCGCCCCTTCCGATGGGAACGGCCGGAAACACGCTGTGCAGTACTGGGTCAGCAGGCTGGCCGCAAAGTATCCGATATCATAGCAGAGCGGTCCGGCAAAGGTATACTCCATGTCAATAACCTTGAGCCGCTCCTCGTCTGCAAACACGTTGGACGTATGCAGATCCCCATGTATCAGAGCCTCTCCCCGGGTCATAAATTTGTGGCGCAGCTCGTAGCAGCAAACCCTGATGCTCTCATCCCGGTCAATAAGCTGTTTGAGCACCGGGTTTCCATTATGGGTGAGGTAGGGTGCATCCCGCAGGAACACCCAGTCTTCCATGATGGACCGCATATCGCTGTTGCGGAAGCGTGCAGAAAGTCTTCGAAACAGGTCTGCTTCCAGATAAAACTCCGAGCAGTAAAAGGTGCTCGCCGCAACAAATTCCCCCACCTGCTCCGCCAGTCTGGGTAGCATGACTCCCGAGCAGAGCAGCTTCCGAACCTGAGCGAGATCAGACACATCCTCCATCAGAAAAATTGCGTTCTCCCAGTCCACATAATAGGTCTCCGGCGTGTACTGGGGTACAATGGCATGGCGAAGCCGGAGCGTCTCATATTCCTGACGATTCCGCCATATGGGCAGAACTATTTTGTCGTTCTTCCGGCTGGCGGAACGCCCCTGCTTCACGATGACAGACTGCTTCCCGTTGGAAACCCGAAATATATAGTTGATCAGCCCGCCTTCATCCGGTTCCCGAGGCTTCTCCTCTCCTTCCAGTGCGCCTATGCACTGGATATCAACCGGTCCCGATTGGTCAAACACAGGGTAATGGCTGCGCAGATAGGGCAAAATCTGTCCTTCCTCCAAAATCCACATCTGCGTATCACCCCCGTTTTATGTGTGCTGTTATCAAAATAGCACCGAACCGGCGCTGCCACAATGGAATATTTCGTCCTGTCACCCTATTTTTCTGCCATAGTATGCATAATTTTTGTCTTCCCATTCCAGCCATGCATGGCTTCTTACTGCTAACCAGCACTCTCCAGTACAAGCATAATTGCCGAGTCCAGGACTCAACTCCGGTGATCAGGGACATTATGAGTATGCTCTCCAGCAGTTCCCAGAGTGTGGGAACTGCAAAAAATACCCGCCGGAATCTATGGACTCCGGCGGGCTCCAGGAAAAACTCCAATCTAAATATTTTTATTAGGACATACCTTTCCTTTTGATTGACGATACTTTTATGCTGTACGAACGTTTTGGCGTAGGAGAAACCTTAATGCCAGCAATATAACGGTGTTCAGTTTTTTTGATGACCCTTTACATTTGCAATATCTCAGGCTGGCATAGTTGTCCCGTTCCATTTTCCATTGGATACCGACTTTTGCTTCGCAGACAATCAGTTCATCGACTTTGGTTCAACCTTTTTACATTAAATTGTCTAAAAGTCCCTCACACCCCTCCAGCACATCCTGCCAGGTGGAATCAAAGTCTCCCGTATACCAGGGGTCCGCCACCTCTTGATCCGGTCGGCCGGCGTACTCCAGCAGGAGATGCATCTTGTTGTTGAAATCGCCGCCGCAGATGCGGAACATATTGTGGAGGTTGGCCTTGTCCATCCCAATGAGCAGGTCGTACTCCTCGTAGTCGCGGTTGCGGAGCTGCCGGGCGGCGTGGCCCTCGCAGGATATGCCGTGCTCCGCCAGCTTCCGCTGGGCCGGCGGGTAGACCGGGTTGCCGATCTCCTCCCGGCTGGTGGCCGCCGAGGCGATTTGAAACTCGGCCTCCAGGCCCGCTTTTTTCACCAGATCTTTCATGACATACTCGGCCATCGGGCTCCGACAAATATTGCCGTGACACACAAAAAGGATTTTCTTCATGCTCCAGACACTCCACACTCTCTGTATTTTCTTCAGTATAGCAGGAATCCGTCTGTTCGTCGAGTGTGGATTGCAGCCATGCCCCAGCCTGGATCTGTTCCAGCAGCTCGGACTTGGTCCAGCGGTGCTCCAGAGCGGCCCGGAGATACCATGTGCGTTCCTGGCTGCCTTCACAGCCCTCCAGAATGGCCACATTCTGCGTCCAGCCCAGCTTTAGGGCCAGCGCCCGCAGTCCCCGGCTATCTGCGTAGGCTCGGTAGAACTCCCTCATCCGGCGCAGGTTTCTGGGGGAGAAGCCCCCGCACTCGGGGTAGTTGGCCTGGAGATACTCAGCGGCCATTACCGCCGCGCCCTTCTCCGGGCGAGCACAGATGGCCCTGCCAATCTCAAGGTACAATTCCGCCTCCGGCAGTTCGGTTTGCAGCAGGGTGTCCAGGGCCTCGTCATCCCGTTTATCCCCGAACCACACGCCGCCGAAGTCTCCCAGCTGGAGTACCACATCTTTCTTGGTGAGCTCTTGGCCCTCCGGGAAGTATTCCGGGCGAAACCGCTCAAAATTCCAGTGGGTATCGCCTGTAGCGAAGATCTTCATGCCAGCTTCCTCCTTTTTGGCTGCGCTACATACTGCTCGATCTCCCGGCCATCCCGGAAAGTCACCCGGATCT